>JAESFW010000061.1_pt1 | contig 236042 bp, 198 predicted proteins | sample 9269481 | NCBI WGS metagenome assembly JAESFW01 (sample SAMN14515350, study PRJNA621654) | algae metagenome | isolation source: Lyngbya sp. HA4199-MV5 and co-occurring heterotrophs from soil with... | place: USA: Ahupuaa O Kahana State Park, Hawaii | collected 2009-07-21 | reverse complement strand
AATAGCGGCGCGAAGCTAGACTTCGCGCCGCCAGATGGACGGCATATTAGCGGTAAACGCCCTTAGCCGTAAGGTCGGGCAGTTCGCCGCCGACCCACTTTTCATAGAGCTCAGCATAACGGCCGGTACGGACCTGCTGGTTGATGAAAAGGTTGAGGAAGTTGATGAAGCCGTATTCTTCGCGGTTGGTGAAGAGCGCGACGTAGTCGGTGTCGAACGGGGCCTTGCCGACGACGGCGATGCCCGGGAACTTGCCGGTCTTGACGTTGGCCTGGGCAACGGTCGAGGTCGAAACCGTGGCGTCGATCTGGCCCTGGCTGAGGGCGAGGAAGACGTCGGCCTGGGTCTGGTACGGACGGAACTCGCCGGCGCCCCATTCCTTGACCTGCTTTTCGAGCGCGATCGCTTCGAAGGTGCCGGCGGTGGCGCCGACGGTCTTGCCCTTCATGTCTTCGAACGACTTGACGCCGGACTTTTCGTTGGCGGTGACGGCCATTTCGAAGGCGAAGTAGGGGATCGTCATGCCAACGGTCTTGGCACGCTCAAGCGTGTCGGAGGTCGAGGCTACGCCGACGTCGACACGGCCCGACATCAGAGCGGGGATACGCTCCGGGAACGGGGTCTCGACGATTTCGGCAGTGACGCCGAGTGCCTTGGCGAGGTCGTTGCAGTAGTCGACGTCGAAACCGACCGGGTTGTTGTTCTCGTCGCGAGAACCCATCGGCGGGAAGTCGAGCACGACTGCGCAGCGCAGCGTACCCGAGCCGATCACGTCATCCAGCTTGTCGGCATGGGCCTGGCTGGTCAGAGCAGCGGCCGCAACGAGGCCGAGCGCGAGCACCGAAGTTTTCATTATCTCTCTCCCTGAGGTGGTGTGCCGTTTGACGGCTGACGCACTATTCCGGTTTAGAGAGCGTAAATCAATAGAAAAATACAATTAGTATACAAAAAGTATAAGATGATAACGCGGAACGCGCCAAACGATCCCATTTGTTTCGCCAAATGGGGTCCTTGCGCAGCGATCTGTCTTTGCTCGTCGGGGCGGAAAGCGTGCGGGCGGAGGGCCGCCCGCACTTATCCTCGATCTGCGTTAGCCCTGGAAGTCTTCGGGCAGCAGTGCTTCCGGCATGTTCTGGTAGGAGACCGGGCGCAGGAAGCGGCGGATCGACATGGTGCCGACGCTGGTCGCGCCGAAATTGGTCGAGGCCGGATAGGGGCCGCCATGGACCATGGAATCGACCACTTCGACGCCGGTCGGGAAGCCGTTGACGAGCACGCGGCCGGCCTTGCGCTCGAGGATCGGACGCAGGCGACGGGCGGTTTCGAGATCGGCGTCATCCATGTGGATGGTCGTCGTCAGCTGGCCTTCGAAGCCGCGGGCGAGCTGTTCCATTTCGCTGGTCGAGCCGACGCGGACCACAAGGCCGAGCGGGCCGAACACCTCTTCGCCGAGCGCATGGTCGCCGAGGAACTGGTCGCCAGTCGTCTCGAACAGGTTCGGCGAGACCGAGCGGCCGGACGATTCTGTCGTCAGCAGCGGCTTGACGGCGTTGCGGCTCTCAAAGCGCGCCTGCCCGTCATGATAGGCCTTGGCGATACCGTCGGTCAGCATCGTCTGCGGTGCCACCTTACCAAGCGCCTCGACGGCGGCGGCGGTAAAGCGGTCGGCGTCAGCGCCTTCGACGACGACGGCGATGCCAGGATTGGTGCAGAACTGGCCGGCACCCATGGTGAGCGAGCCCGCCCAGCCCTGGCCGAGACCTTCTGCCCGCGCCTTCAGCGCCTCCGGCAGCAGGAACATCGGGTTGACGGAGCCGAGCTCGCCGAAGAACGGGATCGGCTCCGGACGTGCGGCGCAGAGATTGAAGAGCGCACGGCCGCCGGCGAGCGAGCCGGTGAAGCCGACCGCCTTGATCAGCGGATGCTGCACCAGCGCTTCGCCGACCTGGCGGTTGCCGCCCTGGATCAGCGAAAAGACGCCCGGATGAACGCCGGTCTTGCGGATGGCTGCCTCGACGGCCTGGGCGATGATCTCGCCCGTGCCGGGATGGGCCGAGTGACCCTTGACGACAACAGGGCAGCCGGCCGCAAGCGCCGCAGCCGTGTCGCCGCCGGCGGTGGAAAACGCGAGCGGGAAGTTTGAGGCGCCGAAGACGGCGACCGGGCCGATCGGCCGCTGGATGAGACGGATTTCCGGGCGCGGCGCCGGCTGGCGCTCGGGGAGGCTCGCATCGAAGCGGCGGTCGAGATAGTCGCCCTTTTCGATGTGGTCGGCAAAAAGCCTGAGCTGGCCGGTGGTGCGGCCGCGCTCGCCCTGCAGGCGTGCGACCGGCAGGCCGGTTTCCTGGGTGCCGATCTCGGTGATGGCATCTGCACGCACCTCGATCTCGTCGGCGATCGCGCGCAGGAAGGCGGCGCGTTCAGCCCGGGTCGAATAGCCGTAGCTCAGGAACGCATCTTCGGCAGCTTCCGCGGCGCGGTTGACCAGATCCACCGTGCCGGTGGCAAACTGATGGACCGGGCCGTGGGCGGGTGCGGATGCGAAAGTGCCCGCTCCGTCGAGCCATTCGCCGGCAACCAGGTGTTTTCCATTGGGAGTGAAGGCCATCTTGCGATCCTTTCTTGCGATCCCGGATTGCCTTTTGTGGCAGAGGAGATCATGGCTGAATTGCACTTGTCGGATCTTTGTATACTATATGTATGCAGAACATCAATCGTCTGACTGGCCCATACCGATCAGGCGTCCATAGGAAAAGGGAGAGAGATGAGCGAGACCAATACCCTGACGATCGCGGCGCTGTTTGAGCGCGTCGAGGCGATCTTCCGCAAGGCGGGCCTCAACGACGTTCAGGCAGGCGCCCTTGCGCGTGTCATCGTCGCCGGCGAGCGCGATGCCTGCAAGTCGCACGGCATCTACCGCATCGAAGGGGCGCTGCGCACGGTCAAGGCCGGCAAGGTCAAGCCGGATGCTGTGCCGGAACTCGACGCGGGCGAAGGCTCCGCCATCGTCAAGGTCAATGCCAAGGGCGGTTTCGCCAATCCGGCGTTCGAGCTTGGCCTGCCTGTGCTGGCCGAGCGCGCCCGTACGCTCGGCGTCGCCGCTCTCGTCATCAACGACTGCACGCACTTTTCCGCCCTCTGGCCTGAGGTCGAAGGGCTCACCGGCGAAGGCCTTGCCGGCCTCGTCATGTGCCCGAGCTACGCGACGGTTGCGCCGACCGGCGGCAACAAGCCGCTGCTCGGCACCAACCCCTTCGCCTTCGGCTGGCCGCGCAAGAACCAGCCGCCTTACGTCTTCGACTTTGCGACCTCGGTCGCCGCCCGTGGCGAGATCGAGCTGCACCGCCGCGCCGGCAAGCCGCTGCCCGAGGGTTGGGCGATCGATGCCGAGGGCAATCCGACGACCGAGCCGGAAGCGGCCCTTGCCGGCGCCATGCTGCCGTTCGGCGGCCACAAGGGCTCGGCGATCGGCACCATGATCGAGCTTCTGGCCGGCATCATGATCGGTGATCTGACGAGCCCGGAAGTGCTCGATTATCTCGGCACGACGACGCTGGCACCCTTCCACGGCGAACTGATCGTCGCCTTCTCGCCGGAAAAATTCGCAGCCGGCCGCCCGGGCGATCCCTTTGCCCGTGCCGAAGTGCTGTTCGAGGCAATCGTCGGCCAGGGCGCCCGACTGCCGTCGCAGCGCCGCTTCATTGCACGCGCCAAGTCGGAAACGGAAGGCGTCGTGCTCAACCAGGCCGAGACGGAGCAGCTCGACCGGCTGCTCGCGCTCGGACTGGAGGCCGTCGCGTAACATCCAATCCGGGCATTCAGCCCTTCTGATACCGCCATCCGGCGGCACGACCCGTATCAAAATGCGGAACCAGGTTGCTCCGGTTCCGCATTTTGAGATTCCGCGAAAGGCATCTGGCGACAATACCGCGAGACCTCTGCGACCTGGTCGAGAAAACCCGTCGATGCCCTCTCCGGCGCAGTGCGTCACGGCAGCAGTGATCGTGCCGTCGGTGTCAGGCGCAACACTTCGTTCTTTCGCCACGTCCGACGCTCCATTTCCGCAACGACCTCTGTCGTCCAGTTCTCGGACTGCGCGAGTGCTGCAAGGTGGTCCTCGTATGCGGCCAGACTGGGGAAAGCCGAGAACCAGACGAAGACCGTTTCCCCTTCGCGAACAGGCAGCCTCGGAAACGTGTTCGGGCTCTGCTCGGTGACCAATGCAGCCAAAACGGTCGCCGACGCTTGCACCAACTGTGGCTTGACGCGGGTCTCGAAGAACGTGGCAAACGCCTCGTCCGTGCGCGGTGCGAGATAACAGCAAGTCGCAACCACAATGCCCGCCCGCCCATCAGCCGTGCCAGGCTGGGCGCGCGTGGTGCGGGACGGCGCAAAGCCGGTATCGGGCGCTGCTGGCCTCAGCAGCAGAACGTTCTCCGAATTGATCATCGTGCCGTTCGCCTGGTCGCGGTGAGCGGCCCACACCGGCCCGGTATAAAACGCGTTCAGCGCCTCGGCGCGAGACGGCATGTCGCTGAAGCCTCTGAGCCACACGAAACTGTCGGGGTCATCAAGATCTCGGAACTGCCCGATCACCGACATTCCCTCCGCTTCCTGGGTTTCAATGAACTCGCGGTCGAACAGGTCGATCAGCGTCTCCCTGGCTTGCGGTCGGAGCCGATACCGTCGCAGTTCAACGATGGCATTGGTGCTAGCGCCTTCGGAGTGCGCCATGGATTTGCCCTCCGTGATCACAGTCATGTCCATTCCTCCATAAAACAGGACGGTTGTCCCGTTTTTAATACAGGGCAGTTGTCCTGTTTTGTCAATCTGCTATAACTCTGGAAGGACGGAAGGAAATCATGGCGCGCACGAACGATCCCGAGGGACTAAGGCAGCGGCTCGTGGATGCGGCCTATGTGGCCTTCACGACGCGTGGCTATCATTCAAGTGCCATCCATGACCTGAAGCGCGAGGCGGGCGTCACGGGTGGAGCGCTTGCCCATCACTTCCCGACCAAGAAGGCCCTTGGCCTTGCCGTCATTCAGGATCGTGTGGCGGAAGCCGTTGAAACGACCTGGATTGCCCCGGTCAGGGTTGCGACCACGACGGCCGATGGAATCCAGGCGGTGTTCGCAACGATCGTTTCCGAACTCGAGCGGAAGGGGGCCGTGTCGGGCTGTCCGTTGAACAACCTCGCGCTTGAACTGTCGCGCGAGGACGAGGCTTTCCAAGCCGCGATCGAGGCCATTTTCTTGCGCTGGAGGACAGCCATCGCCGACAAGCTGCGGGCAGACCTGCGTGCGGCCCGCATTGACGATTTCGATCCGGATGCGATGGCAACCCTGGTCGTGGCGGCCTATTCCGGTGCGATGGCGATGGCGAAGGCATCCCAATCCGTGGTGCCCCTGACGGTCTGCGCCGAGCAATTGACGTCGATCCTTCAAAATCGGACGTCGCAGTGACGCGACGCTTGAGGGCGGGCAAGTGCGCCGCTCGCATCCTCATGGTTTCCGCGCAAAAACAAACCCCCTATGTCCTTGCGGCATAGGGGGTTCAGCAGCAACGTCACCTGAGATCCCGCACTCCGACGAACCCTCTTCGGGAGGGCTCCCCGGCGTGCGGCAGACCGATGATCAGGCCTTGTACTTCTGCACGGCGCCCGGGAGCTTGCTCCACTCGGCGTACCAGCTGTTGAACAGCTTGAACTGGGCTTCGACATAGCCGCGCTGGCTGTCGGAAAGCACGTCGCTCTCGTTGAAGTGCAGCGTGTATTCCTTGTCGCCCTTCAAGACCATCATGTGCTTGAAGTAGAGAACCAGGTCCGGGCCTTCGTCGAAGGAGGAGAGAACGGCAAGCGCCTGTTCCAGTTCCAGAGCGCGCAGGCGGGCGTCGACGTCGCCTTCGGCAGCGGCGCGCGACAGGTTGCACATGTGGATGACTTCCTTCGGCAGCACGCAGCCGATGCCGGTGATCGCACCGGTCGCGCCGCAGTTGACGAAGCCGTGGAAAACGGCCGTGTCGACGCCGATCATCAGCGAGACGCCATCGTCACGGCTGGTGATGTTCTCGGCTGCGTAGCGCATGTCGGCGGCGCCGCCGAATTCCTTGAAGCCGACGAGGTTCGGATGCTCGGCGCGCAGCGCGAAGAACAGGTCGGCGCGGGTGGCAAAGCCGTAGTAGGGGCTGTTGTAGATGACGGCCGGCAGGCTAGGGGCGGCCGAAAGAATGGCCTTGAAGTGGTTCTTCTGGGCGGCGACGACCGAACCGCGCGACAGAACGCGCGGGATGACCATCAAGCCCTGGGCGCCAACCTTTTCGGCGTGTGCCGCGTGGGCGACGGCCGAAGCGGTGTTGACGGCGCCGGTGCCGACGATAACCGGAATGCCGGCCTTGACCAGGCGTTCGACGCCTTCCATGCGCTCAGCGTCGGTGAGCAGCGGCCAGTCACCCATCGAGCCGCAATAGACGACGGCCGACATGCCTTGAGCGATCAGCTCCTTGCCCTTGCGCACCAGCGCGTCGAAGTCGGGCGTGCGGTCTTCCTTGCAGGGGGTCATGAGCGCCGGGATGACGCCGGTGAAAATCTGAGCCTTCATGTGAAACTCCTCTCGGCTGTGTTCCTCGACAGGTTGCGGATGCGTTGACCGCACGTCAGCCTGCCTTTGATCTAGACAATAGCCGTTTGTATTTTATTTGTCGACAAGAAAAATACAAAGATCGCTACAGGGCGATATCGAGCTTGTTGTTGCGGGCAAAAAGCTTCTGCACCTGCTCGACGATCTGCTCGGCATGCGCCTTGCCGAGACGGTCGGCCGCTTCGACGTCGCGCGCCGCGATCGCGGCAATGATCGCCGCGTGTTCGTCGACGAAACGTTGCGGGAACTGCTCCTCGTAGGATTGGTAATAGAGCCTGAGAATGCGCCGGCCCTCGTCCAGCAGCCGGCGGAACAGGCTGGTGAAATAGGGGTTGCGACCGGCCTCGGCGATCGCCGCATGGAAGGCGGCGTTGGTGGCGATCATCGACAGCGCGTCGCGAGTCTTGACCGCCGCCGCATAGTCCTCGTGGAAGCCGCGGATGATGGCGAGGTCTTCCGGGCGGTGGCTTTGCGCTGCAAGCCGCGTCGTCACGCGGTACATCAGCACCAGCGCGTCGAAGAACGGGTTGAGATTGAGAAAGTCGATGTTGGCGACCATCGTCGAGCGGTTCGGCAGCGTATCGATCAGTCCTTCGCCGGCAAGCCGTACCAGCGCTTCGCGGATCGGCGTGCGCGACATCCTCAATCGCTCGGCAAGCTGCACTTCGTCGATCGGGCTGCCAGGGGGCAGGACGAGATCGAGGATTTCGTCGCGCAAGAGGTCATAGACCATTTTGACGCCTGAGCCGCGCTTGCGCTCGGGGATGGGGCTGTTGTCGGTATCGATATCGGTCATCACGGATTCCTTTGTCGACAAAAGAAATACTTGTCTCTGTCGTCGGGATCAACAGGTAGCTTGGGATGATTCTGCGGCAAGGCCGAATACCGGCATGCGTGTATCGCCCTTTGCGCACACTCTGCGGAGAGTCGTCGCCGAGCGCAACGCTCGCGCCGGCGAGAAGAGTGGGCTTCAGGGGGCGTGGCCTCCAAAGAGGGCGGTTGGACGACCCATGCATTTGCCACATGGGAGCGCTGAGTTTTGAGCGCTGCAACTTACCAAGGGCCTGAGTTATAAGGTGTTCATCGAAGCGAAACGAGGCGCCAAGGACTGGCTGCCAGGCTTCGAAAGCCCATTGAAAGGGGGATCACATGAACATCGCACGCTCCATCAACAACTGGCGCAAGTATCGTCAGACGGTCACCGAGCTGGGCCGCATGTCGAACCGGGAACTCCGCGACCTCGGCATCGAACGCGCCGACATCGACCGCGTCGCACGCACGGCCTTCGCCCGCTAAGGCGACCCACACAGACTGAAAATTGCCCGAGCGCCTGCATCTCCTGTGGGCGCTTTTGCTTTTTGCCGCCACCATTGCGCCATTGTCCTTCGTCAATCCGAAGCCCTTGCTTCACGAATTGACGAGTTGATCCATTGAGAAAGCGCCGCGACCCATGCGCGTTCGCCGGTCTGTTTTAGAAGGCGGAGGCCATGGCCCAATTTTCCCCAGAGATCACCGACCACTGGCGGGCGACGCTTTCGTCCGGCACGGTCGTGCAAGGCGAAAGCGGGTTCACCGTCGCGATCACCTCGGCCCTTGACGGTGACAGCGAAGCGATGGTGCTGAAGACCGCGGACCGCCAGGTCATGGCCGCAGTCTCGCCGGCGCTTGCGGAAAAGCTGGCAGTGTCCGGCCGGCCCGACCTCTGCGAGCCCGTATTCCTTCACATGTTGCAGGAAGCGGGCGTTACGCTGCACGACGCGGATTACATCTTCTATTTTGCCGAAGCGGAAAAAGCGGCATTGCTGCGGGAGCAGCCGGCAAGCTCGGTGCGTTTGCTGACGGCCGACGATGCGTCGGTCTTTGCCGAATTTCAGTCGTCGGCTTCTGAAGAAGACCTGGATGCTGCCTATGTCGAACTCGACCATTGGCTTGTGTTCGGCGCGTTCGATGGCGACCGACTGGTCTGTGCCGCAAGCATGTATCCCTGGAAAGAAGAAAGCCGCATTGCCGATATGGGTATCCTGACCTTGGCGACGCATCGCGGTAAAGGCCATGCCCGTTGCGTCGTTCGTGCCATCAGCCGTCATGCGCTCGGGCAGGGGTACGAGCCGCAGTACCGCTGCCAGCTCGACAACGACGCCTAGGCTGCACTTGCCAATGCGGCGGGCCTGAGCCTGTTTGGCGAATGGCAGCCGGTTTCGCCGCCTTCGGACGACTGAAATCGCGGTGATCGCTTGCCTGATCAGAGGGGTGCGGGACCGTGACGAAGGAGAACGAGGCGTGAATCAATGCTGACAGAATCTGGCAGGGGTCGCGCGTAGAGTGTTGTCATGATCAGAGATCGAGGGATGACCATGTCAGCGCAGAACGTATTTCAGACGGGCGGAGCAGCCAAGCCGGGCGAGCGCAATTTCTGGATCGGTGCGGTCTCTGGCGACGATATGCAGGATGCGTACGAAGGCGGCCTCTCTCGCTATGGCTTCGGCAATGTGCAGTCGATGACGCGGGTGAAAGCCGGCGACGGTTTCGTCGGTTATTCGCCGAACGCGGCATTCTGCGGCAGGCGTGCGCTTCCCTGCTTCACGGGCATCGGCACGATCAGGGAACGCCTTCCCTATTTCTTCGCCATGGGCGGCGTCGCGCCGCATCGCGGCGACGTCGACTGGGCCGACAGCATCGAGGCACCGGTGCGGCCGTGGCTCGACAGCCTGGAATTTGCCGAAGGCAACCGCAACTGGGATCAGAAGCTCCGTTTCGGCTATCTCGCCATCAGCGAGCGGGATTTCCGTGTGATTGCGCGCGCCATGCACGCGGATCTCGGCATGGTTATGCCGCGCGCATCGACGATGCGCCAACAACTGGCCGGTTGAAGCGCCTTACTCCACCTTCGCCAACGTGTCGGAGGCTTCCTCCACGGAACCGGCTGGCACACTCGCATACATGCCGGTCGTTCGAAATTCGGTCGGGCTGAGGCCGAAGGACCGGCGGAAGACCTTGGCGAAATAGTTGGGATCCTCGAAGCCCGAGAGGATCGCCACCTCCTTGACCTGCAGGCTTGCGGTCTTCGTCAGGAGCTTGACGGCACGCTTCAAGCGCTTCTGCAGCACATATTCGGCCGGGGCCATGCCTTCGCTGGCGGCAAAGACGCGTGAGAAATGCGCCCGGCTCAGACCCGAGACGCGGGCCAGCTCCTCGACGGGCAGCGGGTTCTGCAGGTTGTTCATGATGTGGTCGACGACGCGGTTCATTGTGCGGTGTTCCTGGCTGAACACCGGATGCGAACCGAAGACGTCGTCATAGAGCGCCATGGCCGCCTCGTAGGCGATCGCCGAGGCGCGGCCCGGCGTCTCGCCGCCGCGAATCAGCCTGAGGCTGCAATCGGCCAGATGCTCGATCGTCTCGGGCTGCAGCTTCAGGACCGGGCCGGTGACGGCGAGAATGGCGCGGTGGACGCGCAAGGCCTCGTCGCCATTCATCGAGATCCAGAAGAACTCCCAGCGCCCGCCGTCTTCCAGCCAATAGCGGTGATTGTGCGGCACGAGCAACAGCAGCGTCTCGCCTTCGCGCACCCGATAGCTCCGGTTTTCGTAACGCAGGTTTCCGGCGCCAGCGATGCTGTGCTGCAGCACCGTGAACGGCGTGTTGCCGCGCTTTCGCCCGTCCCAGTCATAGGTCGCATTGGTGCGCATTTCATAGCCGGTGCTGGTCGGCATGGTGTGCAGGCTCTGGCGTCCCCTCGGCAAGGAAACCGTCCGCATAATCGGGCCGTTGTCGATCAAATCTTGCAGCATAAAATTACCCATGAAAGCACAATACCGCTCTGGCGGGGTCGGTGATTATACACATAATGACCGCCAACACTGCAACAGGCAGCGCTTCCGGCCCATAAGAAATGAGGGGATGCATCGAAGTTGCGTGCCGAGACGGCGAAAAACCGTGAATTGATTTTACCCTTTGTCAGAGACGCATGCAGTTCATGAGGAGTGAAAGGGCATGGCAACATTCAAGATCGCCATCATCGGCGCCGGCAGCATCGGCTTCACCAAGAAGCTCTTCACCGACATTCTCGCCGTGCCGGAACTGCGCGATATCGAGGTGGCGCTGACTGATCTTAGCGCCCGCAATCTCGACATGATCAAGGCGATCCTCGACCGGATCGTCGAGGTCAACCACCTGCCGACCAAGGTGACGGCGACGACCGACCGGCTGCAAGCGCTCGATGGCGCGCGCTACATCATCAGCTGCGTGCGTGTCGGTGGGCTGGAAGCCTATGCGGACGATATCCGCATCCCCTTGAAGTACGGCGTCGACCAGTGCGTTGGCGATACGATCTGCGCCGGCGGAATTCTCTACGGCCAACGCAACATCCCTGTCATTCTCGACTTCTGCAAGGATATCCGCGCTGTCGCCGAGCCGGGTGCGAAGTTCCTGAACTATGCCAATCCGATGGCAATGAACACCTGGGCGGCGATCGAATACGGCAAGGTCGATACCGTCGGGCTTTGCCATGGCGTCCAGCACGGGGCCGAGCAGATCGCCGAAATCCTCGGCGCGGCGGAGGGCGAGCTCGACTACATCTGCTCCGGTATCAACCACCAGACCTGGTTCACCGATGTCAGGCTCAAGGGCCGCAGGATCGGCAAGGACGAACTGGTCGCCGCCTTCGAAGCCCATCCGGTGTTCTCGCAGCAGGAGAAGCTTCGGATCGACGTGCTGAAGCGTTTCGGTGTCTATTCGACCGAGAGCAACGGTCACCTCTCAGAATACCTGCCCTGGTACCGCAAGCGCCCGGAGGAAATTTCCCGATGGATCGACATGTCCGACTGGATCCACGGCGAGACCGGCGGCTACCTCAGGCATTCGACCGAGACCCGCAACTGGTTCGAGACCGAGTTTCCGCAGTTCCTGGAAGCGGCCGGAAAGCCACTCGACCACAAGAAGCGTTCGAACGAACACGCAAGCCACATTCTGGAGGCGCTGGAAACGGGGCGCGTCTATCGCGGCCATTTCAACGTCAAGAACTCCGGCGTCATTACCAACCTGCCCGCTGACGCCATCATCGAGTCGCCAGGGTTCGTCGATCGCTTCGGCATCAACATGGTTGCGGGCATCACCCTTCCGGAAGCCTGCGCCGCCACCTGCCTGTCGTCGATCAACGTCCAGCGCATGTCGGTGCATGCGGCCGTGACCGGCGACCTCGACCTCCTGAAGCTCGCGGTGCTGCATGATCCGCTCGTCGGCGCGATCTGCACGCCGGAGGAGGTCTGGCAGATGGTCGACGAAATGGTCGTCGCTCAAAGTCAGTGGTTGCCGCAATACGCCCACGCCATCGACGGGGCCAGGGAGCGGCTTTCCCGCGCCACCGTCAAGACGCGCGACTGGGCCGGTGCCGCGCGGCGCCAGGTGCGCTCGCTCGACGAATTGCGCGCCGAGCGACAGGCGGCTCGCGCCGCAGGCTGATCGATTGCGGTTCCGGCCATGGGAGGAGACATGGCCGGCTGATGCCGTAACAGCAGACTTTCAAGGAGGAGGCCACGCTCCGGCGCGGCGAATAGAGGGAGAAACTGAGCCAATGACCAGCCACAGACTGATGAAGATGGCGAGCCTGCTGCTCGTCGGCATCTCGACCTTCGCGCTTCAAGCGGCGGCCTCCGATCCGACCGTCGTGCCGGAGCAGCCGCCATTCCCGGCGCAGGGCAAGATCACCTATGTGCCGCGCGACTCGATCGCCGAGTTCAAGGCGCTGCCGGAATATAAAGAGCCGGCCTGGGTCACCGAGAAATACGTCAAGGCCGGCAAGCTGCCGCCCGTCGCCGAGCGCCTGCCGAAGGAGCCGATGGTCTTCAAGTCCGGCAACATGCCCGACGGCGTCGGTGTCTATGGCGACACGCTGCGCCACGTGATCGGCGGGCGGCCCGAGGGCTGGAACTACTCGGCCGGCCAGAGCCAGGGCTGGGGTGGCATCGACATCGGCATGTCCGAGTGCCTGACCCGGACCGCACCGCTCTTCCAGGTGGAAGCAAACGACGTCGAGCCGCTGCCGAACCTCGCCAAGAGCTGGGACTGGTCGGCAGACGGCCACAAGCTGACGATGCATCTCGTCGAAGGCGCCAAGTGGTCGGACGGCGACCTCTTCGACGCCGACGACGTGATGTTCTACTGGGACGATAATGTCCTTGATCCGAATGTCAGCCCGCTCAACGGTGCGACACCCGAGACCTTCGGTGTCGGCACGACGCTGAAGAAGATCGACCAGTACACGGTCGAATGGACATTCAAGGAGGCCTTCCCGCGCCAGCACCTCTATGCCATGGCCTACGGCACCTTCTGCCCCGGCCCATCGCATATCCTGAAAGCCAAGCATCCGAAATATGCCGGCACCACCTATGACCAGTACAAGAATGCCTTCCCGCCGGAGTACATGAACATTCCGGTCATGGGCGCCTGGGTACCGGTCGCCTATCGTCCCGACGACATCATCGTTTTGCGCCGCAATCCCTACTACTGGAAGGTCGACGAGGCCGGCAACCAGCTGCCCTACATCAACGAGCTGCACTACAAGCTCTCGACCTGGGCCGACCGTGACGTGCAGGCGATTGCCGGCTCCGCCGATCTTTCCAACCTCGAGCAGCCGGAAAACTTCGTCGAGTCGCTGAAGCGCGCGGCGCAGGACACGGCGCCCGCCCGCCTTGCCTTCGGCCCGCGCCTCATCGGCTACAATCTGCACATGAACTTCTCGGCCAATGGCTGGGGCGAGCCGGATGAGCGGGCCCAGGCGGTGCGCGAACTCAATCGCAACGAGGATTTCCGCAAGGCCGTGACCATGGCGGTCGACCGCAAGAAGCTCGGCGAAGCGCTAGTGAAGGGCCCGTTCACCGCGATTTATCCGGGCGGGCTTTCGTCCGGCACCAGCTTCTATGACCGCCAGTCGACCGTCTACTATCCCTTCGACCTCGACGGCGCCAAGGCGCTGCTCGAAAAGGCCGGTCTCAAGGACACCGACGGCAACGGCTTCGTCAATTTCCCTGATGGGAAGGCCGGCGGCAAGGACGTCGAGATCGTGCTTCTGATCGACAACAGCTATGCAACCGACCGGAACCTTGCCGAAGGCATCATCGGCCAGATGGAAAAGCTCGGCCTGCGCGTCGTCCTCAATTCCCTCGACGGCAAGCAGCGGGACGCGGCCAACTATGCCGGCCGCTTCGACTGGATGGTCCACCGCAACGGTCCGGAATATGCCTCTGTCGTGCAGAACACGCCGCAGCTTGGCGCAACGGGCCCGCGCACCAGCTGGCACCACCGCGCGCCAGAGGGCGGCGAGGTCGATCTGATGCCGTTCGAGAAGCAGCTTGTCGACACCATCAACAAGTTCATTGCCAGCAACGACAATGCCGAGCGCGTGGCGCTGATGAAAGAGTACCAGACGATCGCGACGACGAACCTCGATACGATCGGTCTTACCGAATATCCGGGCGCGCTGATCATCAACAAGCGCTTCGCCAACGTTCCGACCGGCGCGCCGATCTTCATGTTCAACTGGGCGGAGGACACGATCATGCGCGAGCGCCTGTTCGTGCCTGCAGACAAGCAGGGTGACTTCGAGCTCTTTGCCGAGCAACTCCCGGGCAAGCCCGGCGAGAAGGGCCTGAGCAACTAAAGCAACCGCTCCTCCGGTTGAAAGGCCGGAGGAGCGCTCGATCACCCCAACGACAGAAGGAAACGGCATGTTCAGGTTTCTGCTTGTCCGCATCGCCTCTGCCATTCCGGTGCTGCTTGTCTTGAGCGTGGCGACCTTTGCCATCATCCAGGCCCCGCCCGGAGATTACAGCGACTACATCCGCTCGCAGCTGATCAACCAGGGCGGTGCGTCCTACGAGGAGGCGGAAGCCCAGGCGCAGGCCTATCGCAAGGAGCATGGGCTCGACCGGCCGACGGCGGTGCAGTACGTCAACTGGATGACCGGCATCCTGACGCGCGGCGATTTCGGCCACAGCCTCTATTACAACAAGCCGGTTGCCGATGTCGTCGGCGAGCGCCTGCCGCGCACGCTGGCCCTGGCTCTCGTCTGCCACATCCTTGCGTCGATCATCGGCATTTCCTTCGGCATCATCGCGGCGACGCGGCAATATTCCTGGATCGACAGCCTGCTGTCGACGGTTGCCTTCCTCGGCATGACCGTGCCGCGCTTCCTGATGGCGCTGATCATCGTCTACATCCTCGTCTTCCATTTCAACGTCAGCGAAATCAACAGCTTCCATTCGGCCCGCTATGGCGGCGCGCCCTGGTCGTGGGACAAGTTCGTCGATCTCGTCAAGCATGTCTGGCCGGTCGTCGCGATCGCCACCTTCGGCGGCCTCGCCTACAATATGCGGGTGATGCGCGGCAATCTGCTCGACACACTGAACGCCCAATATGTCGAGACGGCCCGCGCCAAAGGCTTGAGCGAAGGGGCCGTGGTCATGCGCCACGCGGTTCCGAACGCCCTGCATCCGCTGATCATGTACCAGGGCGTGGTGCTGCCCTACATGCTGACCGGCGAGATCGAGACCGCGATCATCTTCGCGCTGCCGACCGTCGGTCCCGCCATTGTCGGCTCCATGTGGGTGGGTGACGTCTATGTCACCGCCACCTTCATGCTGGTGCTGTCGGCAACGCTGATCCTCGGCAACATCATCGCCGACATGCTGCTGGCGGCCCTTGATCCGCGCGTGCGTCTCGGAGGAGCCCCGGCATGACCGTCGAGATTGAAACCACCCTCCCGCTGGTCGTCGAACCCAGGAACGAGCAGCACAACGAAAGCTACCAGGCGCTGGTCTGGCGCCGGTTGAAGCGATCCTGGACCGGCATGCTCGGCCTCGTGCTCGTCGGCCTGTTGCTTTTCATGGCGGTCTTTGCCGATTTCCTGTCGCCGGTCGATCCGAAGGCCACGGGCGTCGCCTTTGCGCCGCCGCAGGCGATCAGCTTTACCGACAAGGACGGCAATTTCGTCTTCTCGCCGCGCAGCTATCCCTTGACCGACGGCACGGAACTTGACCCGATCACCTTCCAGCCGATCATCGGGCCTGACTACGAGAACCCGCAGATCCTGGGCTTCTTCGTCAAGGGCGCGCCCTACCGCCTCTTCGGCCTGATCCCGGCCGAGCGTCATTTCTTCGGTGCAGTCGATGGCTCGGCGGTGCACCTTCTCGGAACCGACAAGTTCGGTCGCGACGTGCTCTCGCGCATTCTCGTCGGATCGCGCATCTCGCTGATGATCGCGCTGATCGTCGTCTCGATCGTCACGGTCGTCGGCACGACGGTCGGCATGGCGTCGGGCTATTTCGGCGGCCGCTTCGATGTCTGGACCCAGCGCTTCGTCGAACTGGTGCTCGCCTTCCCGCAACTGCCGCTCTATCTGGCGCTGACCTCGCTGATCCCGGTAACGGCGCCGACCAACGTCTTTCTCGCCTTCGTCATCATCGTCATGTCGGCGCTCGGCTGGGCGCAGATGTCACGGGAAGTGCGCGGCAAGACCTTGGCGCTCGCCCGCATCGACTACGTGCGCGCGGCGATCGCCGTCGGCGCCAGCGACCGGCGCATCATCTTCCAGCACATCCTGCCGAACGTGATGAGCCATGTGATCGTCGCGGTCACGCTGTCGATCCCGCAGGTGGTGCTGCTTGAATCCTTCCTCGGCTTCCTCGGGTTTGCCGTCAAGCCGCCGCTCATTTCCTGGGGGCTGATGCTTCAGGACACCTCCACCTATTCCGTCATCGGGTCCTATCCCTGGATCCTCTCGCCGGTCGCCTTCGTGCTTGTCACGGTCTTCGCCTTCAATGCCCTTGGCGACGGCCTGCGCGACGCCATCGATCCCTATTGAGGAGGACGCATCATGACAGAGACATTCGACGTCCTCGCAGCCGCTCCGTCCGAGCGCAGGGACCTTGCCGAACGGGCCGGCCGGCCGATCATCGATGCCCGCAACGTTGCCGTCCGTTTCAAGGTCGAGCATGGCGCGGTGGAGGCGGTGAAGGACGTGTCCTTCCAGCTCTACCGCGGCGAGACCATTGCGATCGTCGGGGAATCCGGCTCGGGAAAATCGGTCACGGCGCGCAGTGTCATGGGGCTCTTATCCAAGCGTGCTACCATCGCCCCGCAATCGCGCATCGACTATGACGGCAAGGATGTGCTGAAATTCTCGCCGCGTGAGCGGCGCGCCTTGCGCGGCAATCGCCTCGCGATGATCTTCCAGGAGCCGATGAGTTCGCTGAACCCGGTCTATACGGTGGGAACGCAGATCATCGAGGCGATCCGGGCACATCGCCGGATCAGCCGCCGCGCGGCAACCGAGCGGGCGCTGGAACTGCTGCGTCATGTGAAGATCCCGGATCCGGAGCTGCGCATCAACCAGTATCCGCACCAGCTCTCCGGCGGCCAGCGCCAGCGGGTGATGATCGCCATGGCGCTTGCCAACGATCCGGACGTCTTGATCGCCGATGAGCCGACGACAGCGCTCGACGTCACCGTCCAGGCGCAGATCCTCAACCTCATCCGCGACCTGCAGCGCGAACTCGGCATGGCGGTGATCCTGATCACCCACGACCTGACGGTGGTGCGGCAGTTCTCCGACTATGTCTATGTCATGCAGTACGGCGAGGTGAAGGAGCACAACACCACGGCCGCGCTGTTCGCCAACCCGTTGCACGCCTACACCAAGCGGCTGCTCTCATCGGAGCCGTCCGGTGCGGCCAAACAGCTGCCGGACAACGCCCCGATCATGCTCGACGGGCGGGACGTGAAGGTCTGCTTCACGCTGAAGAAGGGTGGTCTGTTTCGCCCGCAATTCTCCGAACTCATTGCGGTCGACAAGCTCAGCCTCAATCTGCGCAGGCACGAAACACTCGGCCTCGTCGGTGAATCCGGTTCGGGCAAGACCACCTTCGGCCAGGCGCTGATCCGCCTTCTCAATGCCGATGGCGGCGAGATCTACTTCGACGGCATCCCGATCCACGACAAGGACCGGACGGCGATGCGGCCCTTGCGCTCGCGCATCCAGATCGTCTTCCAGGATCCGTTCGCCTCGCTCAATCCGCGCATGTCGATCGGCCAGATCATCGAGGAGGGGCTGGTCGTCAACGGCATCGGCGTGAACCGCAAGGAGCGGGTCGAGCGGGTGGTCGACGCGCTCACCGCGGCCGGCATGCCCGGCAATATCCTGTCGCGTTTTCCGCACGAGTTCTCCGGCGGCCAGCGCCAGCGCATCGCCATCGCGCGGGCGATTGCGCTCGAACCGGAATTCATCCTGCTCGACGAGCCGACCTCGGCGCTCGATCTTTCCGTCCAGGCCCAGATCATCGAGCTGTTGCGCAAGCTGCAAGACGAGCGGGGACTGAGCTACCTCTTCATCTCCCATGACCTCAAGGTCGTGCGTGCCCTCTGCCACCGGGTGGTGGTGATGCAGCACGGCAAAATCGTCGAAGAGGGGCCGGTAGGCGAAATCCTTTCCAATCCCAAGACCGCCTACACCGAAAGGCTCGTACGGGCCGCCTTCGATGTGGCAGCATGACCGTCAGAACTGAGAGGCAATCCATGACCAGACAACCCAAGATCACCTTCATCGGGGCCGGCTCCACCGTCTTCATGAAGAACATCATCGGCGACGTTTTGCAGCGGCCGTCGCTGTCATCAGCAACCATCGCGCTGATGGACGTCAACCCCGAGCGCCTCGGCGAAAGCGAGATCGTCGCCGGCAAGCTGGTGCGCACGCTCGGGGTGAAGGCGAAGATCGAAACCCATTCCAACCAGAGACAAGCGCTTGAAGGGGCCGATTTCGTCGTCGTCGCCTTCCAGATCGGCGGCTACGAGCCCTGCACGGTCACGGATTTCGAGGTGCCGAAGAAATACGGCCTGCGCCAGACGATCGCCGACACGCTCGGCGTCGGCGGCATCATGCGCGGGCTGCGCACCGTGCCGCATCTCTGGAAGATCTGCGAGGACATGCTGCAGGTCTGCCCGAACGCGATCCTCCTGCAATACGTCAACCCGATGGCGATCAACACCTGGGCGATTTCCGAGCGGTACCCGACGATCCGCCAGGTCGGCCTCTGCCACTCCGTCCAGGGCACGGCCTTTGAGCTTGCGCGCGATCTCGATATCCCCGTGTCGGAAATCCGCTACCGCGCCGCCGGCATCAACCACATGGCCTTCTACCTGAATTTCGAACACCGCCAAGCCGACGGCAGTTTCCGCAGCCTCTATCCGGATCTGGTGCGCGGCTACCGCGAAGGACGGTTCCCGAAGCCCAGCCACTGGAACCCGCGCTGCCCCAACAAGGTGCGCTACGAAATGCTGACGCGGCTTGGCTACTTCGTCACCGAAAGCTCGGAGCATTTCGCCGAATACACGCCCTATTTCATCAAGGACGGCCGACCGGACCTGATCGAGAAATTCGGCATTCCGCTCGACGAGTACCCGAAGCGTTGCGTCGAGCAGATCGAGCGCTGGAAGCGCCAGGCCGCAGCCTTCAAGGAGGCGGAAAAGATCGAGGTGGCCGAGAGCCACGAATACGCCTCCTCGATCATGAATTCGGTCTGGACCGGCGAACCCTCTGTCATCTACGGCAACCTCAGGAACAACGGTTGCATCACCTCGCTGCCGGAAAACTGCGCGGCGGAGGTGCCGTGCCTGGTCGATGCGTCGGGCATCCAGCCGACCTTCATCGGCGACCTGCCGCCGCAGCTGACCGCGCTGATCCGCACCAACATCAACGTCCAGGAACTGACGGTTCAGGCGCTCGTGACCGAGAACCGCGAGCATCTCTATCACGCCGCGATGATGGACCCGCACACGGCGGCCGAACTCGATCTCGACCAGATCTGGTCGCTCGTCGACGATCTCTTGATTGCCCATCGCGACTGGATCCCGGAATGGGCACGGGTGTCGAAGAAGGTCCAGGCGGCCTGACATTTTCTCCCGGTCAGGTCGTAAACAAGCCCCGGAACGTTCCGTTCCGGGGCTTGTTCATAGTGGAAATGAAGGCGGCGCCAGCCGTCCGGTCAGTTCGCCCGTGCCTCGAGCCAGTCGTGCCATTGTTCCTCGCTGCCATGGAAGACGTTGAGGTCGATCTTGCCGTCGACGCCCTGCGACAGGCCCGAGCCCGAATACTGCCAGAACAGCCACTTGCGGTTCGGGTATACGATCGAGGGGTGCTGGGCGACAGCGCGCAGCCAGAACGGATACTGCTTGAACGCGCCCTGCAGGTTGTCCTTGTAGAAGTCCGGCGCCGTGTAGATGATCGGGCGCTGGCCGTAATGGGCCTCGAGCTTGTCCATGAACACCTGCATCTTTTCGCGCACGCGCTCGGGCGACAGGCGGCGCTTGCAGCTGGATTCGCCGTTGTATTCCACGTCGATCACCGGCGGCAGTGCGCCCGGCTCGCGCGGAACGTTGCGGATGAACCAGTCGGCCTGCTCGCCGGCCGTGCGGCACCAGTAGAAGAAGTGATAGGCGCCGCGGCGCATGCCGGCGGCTTTCGCGGCACGCCAGTTCTTCTTGAACATCGGGTCCAGATGGTCGCCGCCGTCGGTCGCCTTGATGAAGGCGAAATTGGCCCCTTGCGTACGCAGCTTGGCCCAGTCGATGTCGGCCTGCCAGCGCGAAACATCGACGCCGTGCACGGCCATCTTGCGGGGGTTCTTGGCGCGACCGAAATTGATCGGCTTGGCGTCGCGGAAGCGGTGGCCGTAGATCTGCGAGCGGCCCCGCGGCATCGCCTGCGTTACCGGGTTTTCCGGCGCGACGAAGGCGACCGGCCGCGCGTCCGGAACGGGCGTCACTATCGTCGTGGTCGTCGTCGTGTTGGCGGCCGGCGCGAAAGCCTCGGGCTCGGGAACCGGTCCGGCCCAGGCGAGCATTTCCTGCGGCGGGGCATCCTGGATGTATTGCGGCGGCGTCGCCTGCGCGGTCGCCTGACCGACGCTCGCAGCCGGTACGGGGGCTGCCGTCAGTGCAACGGAGCTGGTCGTCTCGCGCGAAGGGCGCGGTGCGATGGTGTCGAGGCTCGAACTGGAAGAGCAGCCGGAAACGAGGCCGGCAAGCAGGATCGCGGTCGCAGATGAAAGACGCATGGGCACCCGTACGCAAAACAGGTCGACGGCGATCGCCGGCCGACAGGTGTGAAATAGCTAACGGAAGATTACCCGAAAAGTTTGAATCCAATCTTACCAACCGAACCCAACTTTGCGCACTCATGGTTGCAGCGGGTAAGGCACATTGCCGCAGCCTGTTGGTGACCTGAAGCGCGCGCCCTGTCGGACGCGCTGGTCGTCGTCACGCTTTAAAGGGTTGCATAATCCTCCCCTTGACCGGTTAGGCTCAAGGGGAGCTGCGTCAGTTCGGGGCCGGTTCCAGCCCTCGGCCCGCGCGCTGCCGCTGGCCCCTGCGAAAATCCAGATTGCGGGCGATGGTCTCGTCGAGCGCGCCTGAGGCGTCGGTGATCATCGTCGGCGAAAAATGCGACCGGAAGCCTTCGTTTACCCGGAATGCCGGGGTGTAGAGGGGGCCAAGCGGCTGCGTCGTCGTGACATAGGTCAGGTTGTCGTCGCTTCCCGAACCGGTCGGCAGGCCGTGGCGGTGCATGACCGAGGGAAGCGCGAGCCTGAGGCTGTTGGCAAGCAGATGCACCATCTGTCGGCCGGACAGCGTACGGCGGTAGTTGCGGTAAAAGCCGAGGCAATGGCGCAGGATGCGCGCGCGGTTGCCGTCGAGCCGCGACAGCTTGCGGGCAAACAGCGCCACGGCGTCGATCTCGTCGAGCGGACGCGTCATCAGGGTGAAGCCGTCCATGTCGCGCAGCTTGGCCGAGGGCAGGAAGCGGCCTTGTTCCACGCATTCGTCAAACAGCGGCGTGCCGAGCAGCGGGATCGTCAGGCTGAGAAACGCCGGCAGCGGCATCGTGCTTTCGCCAGTGATGAAGTCGAGTTCGTCCTGCATGGCAGCCATTGTCTGCGACGCAGGATCGAACATCAGGCCATACTGGAAGGCGACGCCGGCCTTGAGGCAGGTTCGAATGGCCTCCAGCTGCGGAACCACCAGGTTCTGCTTCTTCTGGTAACGCTTGAGTTGCGCTTCGCTGAGGGTCTCGACGCCGCTGAAAAGACCGAGACAGCCGGCCGCCCGCACCGCTTCGAGATTGTCGGGGTCGCGAAAGAAATCGCCGGTGACCAGCGCGATCCAGCCCTTGAACAGCCCCTGCCGCCAAAGCCTGCCGATCAGTTCGAGCTTGGCGTGAAACGCGTCCTTGCTGTTGCCGTAGAAATTGTTGTCGATGAACAGCACGTATTTGCGGGCGGGCGCATTGCGCAATTGCGCTTCGATGTAAGCGGCATCGTAGTTGTGATAGCGCCGGCCCTCGGCGGTCAGCGCGCAGAAACTGCATTTGAAATTGCAGTAGCGGCTCGTCTCGACGTAGCTGATCGGGCCGCCCCACCTGGCAAGGTCGAAACGCGGCAGGATCGTCTCGGAAACGGCCCATTCCCCGAACACGTCCTTGATCACCGCCTGCATCTCTTCGATGTCGCCGTCGCAGGCGTAGTCGAAGGTCTCCGCACTCGACACCGGCAGGTTGCGCACGGCCGGTCCGCCGGCGACGACCACGCAGCCGGGCGATTTCGTGCGGGCGTAGGCGGTCAGATGACGCATCCGGTCGAAGGCCGCGGTCACGCCGGTCAGCACCAGCATGTCGAGCTCGGCAAATGCCGCCTCGTCGGTGAGCGGGCCGTCGTGGAACTCGCTATAGGCGCGAAGCTGCACGCGCTCCCTTGCGAAGGCGCCAGCAAGGAACAGGTGGCCGGTGCCCTGGGGCAGGAAATCCGGCCGACCGCCCGGGTTGCGGGTTTCGTCGAAATGGGCAAGCACGATGAGAATGCGCGGCGGACGGGTTCGGTTCATGCGCGGCCTCCGTGGGATCTGGCCATCGGGACTTCTGGCGAGGTATCGGCCTGGTCGAGGGGGAGCACCTCGCACCAGGTCGCCCGGCGCAAGGAGAACATGGTCTCGAATGCCTGTTTTGCCGTCGCATCCTTCGGGCCGGCCGGGTGCCTGAGCACGGCAAGTGCCATGGCTGGCATCTCCAGCCGGATCGCCTCGGCAAAGGCATATTGGGCGACGCGTTCGGCGCGGCGTTGCCGACCGCGGCGCAGATTGAGGGTGGCTTCGCCCAGGGCCGCGGCCGGCCGGCCGATCGGATAGACCCGCGCGAATTTCTCGAGCTTGCGAAGGACGAGCTCGGCCGCGTTGAGATCGCCGCCGTCAGGATCGCTCGCAACGTCGAACAGGCGCACAAGCGCCGGCAGGGTGCGCGTCTTCATGGCCGGGTTCAGCGTCCGGCACCAGGCGAGCCCGCGTTCGAGCCAGGCCGCCGCAGCGCTGGCATCACCCTTTCGCCTCGCCGCCTCGTTCAACAGCGATGCGCCTTCGATGCAGTGGACGAGTTCGAGCCCGTCGGTCTGTTCGCGCAGGATGGTTTCGAGTTCGTCAAGGTCCCCCTCGATCGCGTTCCACCGACCGAGCGCCGAATGGCCGCGCAGGCGGCCGAGCAGGCCGCAGCCAAGAACCTGCATGTCGCCGCGCCGGCGCGCTTCCTCGCAGATGCGCTGCACAAGGATTTCCCATGGCGCAATGCCCTCGAAGGCCGATGTCAGCAGCCAGGGGCCGGAAATGGTCTCAAGGCCGACGGCCACTTCGCACCAGCGCCGGAGATCGCCGACCGTCGAGGCATTGTTCAGCCCGGCCTCGAAGGCCCGTTTGCCGTCGAGCCAGTGGCCGACCCCGATCTGATACATGCCCGACAACAGGTCGACGCGCACGCGGGTTCCCAGCTGGTCGACACGCTCGGAGAGCGCGGCCGCCAGCCGGCTGTAGTGTTCCGCCTGGCTATGCAGCGGGATCACGCCGCAGATCGCCCCAAGGCTTGCATAGTTGGCTGCCGTCGTCGGCGAGACGTTGCGGTTTCGCTCGGCGAGATTCGTGGCCCGGAGCGTCGCATGGATGAGCCGCATCTTCTCGCTGGTGAAGTAATAGATCCGCGTCAGGTCCTCGTGCGCTCTTGCCGCAAGCAGGAACGGGTCGGAAGGCGAGCGCGAGATCTCGCGCTTCAGGATCCACGTGCTGTCCCGGTGCGTCACGCGGCGCCATACCTGTTCGGCCAGGTCGAGAACCAGATGCAGCGCCAGGCCGGCAGAGGTGCGCGGCAGCGGCAGGCCGGAGAGCCGCAAGCCTTCCTCGTAGGCGTGGCGCGCCGCTTCGGCGCGACCGAGATTGAGGCTGGCCTCGCCGAGCAGGAAACACGCAGCCGCCCGTCGTGCCGGCGCAATCGCGATCGCACGCTCGCGGGCCGTCCTGAAGAAGCGTTCGATCAGGTCGACGACGGCGGCATTGTCGAACTGGCGCAGGCGCAGTTCGGCGACCCGATCAAGATATTGGAACGCGCGTGCCGCTTCATCCGCGCGCTCCCAGTGGCTAAGGATGCGTGGGAGGTTTTCGGCGTTGTCGAGTTGCCCGTTTTCCTCCATCGCCTGGCCAATACCGCGATGGGCCTCGCGGCGCTGCTCCTGAAGCATGCTGTCGTAGATGGCCTGGCGGATGACGGCATGGGCGAACATGAAGCGACCCGGCCGGTCGTCGACCGGCTTGATCAGGTGAACGGCGCACAGCCTCTCGATGCTGCCTTCGATGTCGAGCGCCGTCTTGCGGATCGGCGGCAGGGCGCTGAGTTCGGCCGCCGAAAACGTCGTTCCCATCGCGCTTGCGATTTTCAGGAGCACCTGCAACTCCGCCGGAAGCTGGTCAGTGCGGGCGATGACGGTAACCCTAGCGGTGTTGAGCAAGGTTTGGTCGTTCGAGCGGGTTTCGGCAAGGGCGATCGGTGCCGGTGCATCGGAAGCGCCAGGCAACCGACGCTCACCGATCATCCGGCAGATTTCGCAGATCAGAAGCGGGTTTCCCGCCGACTGCGCGTAGACCGCTTCGCCAAAGCCGTCCGCAGGGGACGTGCCCCCGATCGAGGCGCGAACGAGCGCGATCGTGCCCTCGAAATCCAGCGGCATCAGATTGAGCGTCTGCGCCCCGTCATGGTGCTGGCCGGTCCATCGTGCCAGGTCCTGCTGTGTTCTGGGCGTGCGGGTCGACACCACCACCGGCACCGGTGCCGTTCCGGAAACGACGCGCCCAAGCAATTGGCCGGAGGCTTCGTCGAGCCAATGCGCGTCCTCAAGCACAATGAGGCCCTGTCCCCAGCCGAGGCTCGTGGTGATAAGTTCGCCGAGCAGTTCGCGCAGCCGATGGGAGCGGCCGTCGCCCGACATGGCCCTGGTCTCGGTGGTATCGCTCAAGGTCAGGTTGATCGCGTCGTTCAAGAGCGGGGCGAGATGCGCGAGCTCCGGCCGCGTCGCAAAGAAGCGGGCGACCTCATCGGTCGCCTCCTGGCCGCGCAGGTCGCCGATGCCCAAGAGGTCACGGATTACTCCGCGCCAGCCGAAATAGGGCACATCGCGCTCGATGTCGTCGGCATTGCCAACCAGAACGCGGTTTCCGCGGTCGCGGCAGCGTTCGACGAAGGCGCGCAACAGGGCGGATTTGCCAACCCCGGATTCGCCCTTGACGATCATGACGCCGGAGTGGCGCGTGCCTGCGCGTTCGAGATAGGTCGACAGGGCGGCAAGCTCGCTCACCCGGTTGAGAAGGATCGGCGACCGTGCGTTGGCGGTCGGCACGGTCTCGGCGATCGGCGCGAAGGCCGACACGCCGCCGCGCACGCCGGGAATGGCGAGCGTCCATGGCCCGGAAAAGGCGATCTGTCCGGCGGTCTCGGTCGCCGTTGCCTGGTCGACGAGGATACGCCCGGCGGCAACGCTTGCAAGCCGCGACGCCATGTTCACGGCGGCGCCGATGACGGTATAGTCGGCGCGCTTGCTCGTCCCCAGGGCACCGCAGAAACTCTCGCCGGTAGAGATCCCGGCCGACAGCCCCAGATCCGGCGCGTCGAGCTCGCTTGACAGCCGGAGCGCTGCAAGGATCGCGCGCCGGGCGTTGTCGGCATGCTTTTCGCCGGGCAAGCCGAAGACAGCGAACACTTCGAGCCCGTTGGCGTGCAGGGCCGTGTGCAGGATCTCCCCGCCGGTCCGGCCGGCCACCGCGATCGACCGGCCGACGATCCTGTTCAGCCGGTCGAGATCGGTGTCGAGGTCCTTGCCTGATATCTGCACGAACAGCGCCGTGACGGTTCTGAGATCCGCGAGCCACTCGGACAGCGGCGAAAGCAGGCGGCTGCGAAGCGATAGCGGCAGATAGGCTTCGAGCCGCTCGCTGGCGGCATCGGACCGCCCGTTGGGCGCGACCTTTGCAGCCGCGTAAGGGGTGATGCCGGTAAGACGCGCGGTTCCGTCGCGACCGGGGCCGCCCTTCGCCCTCCTGCCGATCAGCTGCCACACGGCGCTCGAAACGAGAATCTCGCCGGCGTCGCTCAGCTGTCCGCAATGGTCGGCCTGGGCCAGGCAATCGCCGGCGACGATCAGCCAGCGCTGGTCGAGGCGGGGAACGAGGTGCAGCAGCGTGATGTCGCCGGCGCCGACGGCGATGCGCAGTTGGAGCGCGTCTTCAGGCCCGCCCGGTCCGCCGATCTCTTCGCGAATGCGGCCGGCGCAATAGCAGCTTCGCCAAGCAATCTGCTCGAGCTCGTCGCGGGAGGATGCCCGCCAGCCGGCAATCAGGCTGTCGCCTGCGAAGCTCAATACGGTGCCGCCGTGTTCTTCGATGTGCCTGATGAGGGCGCCCATGAAGCCATTGAGCAACAGGCTGACACGCTCGGCACCGGCGGCGCGGTCGCTTTCGGACCATTTGGCCGTCAGGCGGGTAAACCCGGAAATGTCGGCAAACAGCAGCGAGCCGACAAAATCCTCTCGCGTCGGAGCAGGCGATTGCGTTGCCGTCGCAGAGGACCACTGGACCAGGGCTCCGGACAGGTAACGTTGGAATTCATACTTGCCGGTGCCACCAACCACGCAAAATTCTCCCCAAGATTTCAGAGTAACATGCCTCCTGCCCAACTGAAAGGAGACTCGCGTGACCTGCCGGACACCAGTAACGGCAAGTAAATAGCCATTCCGAAAGGCGGCGAGACGGAGTAATGTTCGCCTCGATTGTTCGAGGGGGGTCTCGCGACAGGAGAGGACGATGGGGGTCGACTTGACTGGTCCGGTTGCCGCCGTGACACGGCGCGATGCCTTGCGGTTTGTCACGGCTGGCTTGATGGCGAATGTGCTTTCCGGATGTCGCCACGACTGGCCGCCGGCGGCCGCGTGTGACCTGCCCTATCCGATCATCGACGTTCATTGTCATTTCTTCAACGCCGCCGATGTGCCGGTTGACGGGTTGGTGCGCTACTTGGCGTTGCGGGAAGGGGCGCCGGACAAGAAAACATCGAAGCTGGTTATCGGCTTGGCCGTCGTCCTCGTGGTCGCGCTCGCGGAGGTTGCGCCGGAAGCAAAGGACGAGCTTGCCGTGCTTCTGAAGCGTGCGCGCCCTCTTTCCGACGCTGAACTCGCGCTGCGTCGGGACGAGCAGTTACACAAGGCGATGAGAGCGCTGATTGCGCTTGCCAACGGGGAGCGTACGGCGAGCGAATTCGTTCCGCGCAGCCGTGCCGACCAGTCTGATTTCGAAGTCCTCTTGGGCGAGCTCGCAGACCAGGCCAACCTGCCACGCAACTTTCAAAAGGGTGTGGGCGGTGTGAGCGACGAGGATGTCGCTGCGATCGTCAAAGCCGCCAAGAGCCACGACATCATCGGTGTCTATGTCAGGTTCGTGCAATTGATGCAGGACTACCGGAAAGATCTCGCTGAGAGTTATCTGCGGATCTATGGATCCCGATGCAGCGCTCTGTCGCTGATCACCCCGAGTATCTTGGATTTCGAGAAATGGATAGGCGGAAAGGTTTCACCGCAACACGACCAGATCAACGTCATGCATGAGATACAGCAGGTCGTGGCCAGGGAGCACGGCATCCGCATGCATAGCTTCGTCAGCTTCGATCCGCGTCGCGAGGCGCGTGACCCGGGCTCCTCGCTGAAGAATGTTGAAGACGCAATCATGTGCAAGGGGTTCATCGGGGTCAAACTCTATCCGCCGATGGGGTTCAAGGCGATTGGCAATGAAACTGAGCGGGGGATCGATACGGCGCTGCGGCGCCTCTATGATTGGTGCTGCCAACACGACGTGCCGATCATGGCGCACGCGGAAAACAGCCTTGGCGCGCGCTGTGGCAACGGCAGCCTTGCAAGCCCTCAACATTGGCGGGAGCTGCTGAAGTGTGAGCGCTACACGAATCTGAGGATCAACCTGGCGCATTTTGGCGGTTTCGACGAGGAACTGCGCGAGGGGGAGTGGACCGGAGTGGTGGTCAATTGCAAAAAAGACAAATTCTCGGGGCCGCCGAGCTGGGAACAGATCATCGGAGAGACGATCCATGATGATCATCGGCTTAACCTCTATGCGGATCTGAGCTATCTGAGCGAACTGGTCAGTACCACAAATGCCGATTTGCACTATGAAATCAGGAAGCGGCTGAACGCATGGATTCAAACCTATGACACCGACGCCCGTCACCTGATGTTCGGCACCGACTGGTCGATGATGTCGCGGGAAAGGAACTACAACAACTACGTGCCGCGAATGGTCGACGGCCTCGCCAAGGCAGATATCAGCGACGGCCTCCGACAGAATATTTTCTGGCGCAACGCTTCACGCTTTCTCGGTCTGGACCGTCCAGGGCCGACACGCGATCGGATTGCTGCCTATTGCGTCAAACACGAGCTTGGCGTGGATTGGCTTGCCGATCTGGCGATGACCTGAGGCGCGGTGATCACCGTGGAGGAGCGCCGAATCAAGGCACCCGACATGTAAAGTCGGACTTCATACTTGGCGGCGCCACCGGCCAGCAAATTTCCCTCCAAGATCTTAGAGTAAGATTCCTCCCGCCCGACTGAAAGGCAGGGCGCGAGATCTAGGTTATGGCAGTAACGGCAAGTAAATATCTGTTTCGTGGGGCGCGCGGACGGAGTAATGTTTGCCCGATTGTTCGAGGGGATCTCGCAGCAGGAGGGGATAATGGGGGTTGGTTGGGCGGGGCCGGTTGCCGCCGTGACGCGGCGCGACGTGTTGCGGCTTGTCTCGGCGGGCGTGGCGGCAAACGTGCTTTCAGGATGCCGGACCGACTGGCCTCCGGCCGCAGCCTGCCAGCTTCCGCACCCGGTCATCGACGTTCACTGCCACTTCTTCAACGCGGCCGATGTGCCCGTGGAGGGGCTCGTGCGTTATGTGGCGCTGCGCGAGAAGCGGCTCGATGCCCGGCTCTCGACGGATGCGGTCGAGGCGAAGGGCCTGGAAAATGCGCTTGTGGTGTTTCTCGTCACCGCACTTGGCGATGTGGCGCCCAGGGCCCGGGACGAAACCGCGATCCTTCGAAGAGAGGTGCCGCGGCCGTCCGCCAAGGAACGCGAGCGGTTGAAGGACGAACAACTGCGCGAGGCGATCAAGCTCCTGGTCGAGCGCGCCGGCGAGCAGCAGTCGACCTTCGCTGCGCGCAGCCGCGGCGGCGAAACGCCTGATCATGCAGGTCTGCTGAGGCAGCTCGGCGGCACAGCCACGCTTCCGCAGACGTTTCAGCGGCGTTCGGGCGGCCTCGCCGAAGAGGACGTCGACGCCCTGGCCACGGCTGCCAAGTCGCACGAAAAGATCGGCACCTACCTTGCCTTCGTCCGGTTGATGCAGGACTACCGGGAGGATCTGGCCGATACCTATGCGCGGATCTTTGCGTCCAAATGCCAGTTCTCGCTGATTACGCCGAGCATTCTCGACTTCCAGAAATCAATCGGCGGCAGGGCTTCGCCGCAGCACGACCAGGTGGATGTCATGGACGAGGTGCAGCAGCTCGTCATCAGGCGGCATGGCATCCACATGCACAGCTTTGTCGGGTTCGATCCGCATCGCGAGATTGAGAAGAAGGGCTCGTCACTGGAAACCGTCCAGTATGCGATCATGGAAAAGGGGTTCATCGGCGTCAAAATCTATCCGCCAATGGGCTTCAAGGCCTGGGGAAACGCCAATCCCGCAATGGATGCGGCGCTCAAGCGCCTTTACGACTGGTGCCAAAAGCACAGCGTTCCGATCATGGCGCATGCGGAAAACAGCATCGGCGCCGGCTGCGGCTTCGGCAATCTGGCAAGCCCTGCCTATTGGAAGGCGCTGCTCGACACGAACCGCTACAACGACCTCCGGATCAATCTGGCGCATTTCGGCGCCTTCGACGAGGTCCTGCGGCCGGGCGCGCCGACCGGCGTGATGGTGAACTGTGCGCAAGACAAGTTTTCCGGGCCACCGACATGGGAAGACATCATCGGCACGACCATCGCCCATGAGCGCCGCCCGGACCTGTTTGCCGACCTCAGCTATCTCAGCGAACTGGTCAGCGATCCGGATGCCAGCCTGCACGAAAAGATCCGCGTGTTGCTGGACCAGTGGCTGCAGACCTACGACCGGGACGCCCGGCACCTGATGTTCGGCACCGACTGGTCGATGATGGCGCTCGAAAAGGACTACAACGCCTACGTCCCACGCATCGTCGACGAACTGCGGCTCGCCAAGATCAGCGACGAGCATCAGCAGAACATCCTCTGGCGAAACGCTTCGCGTTACCTCGGCCTCGACCGGCCGGGTCCGACCCGCGACAGGCTCATGGCCTATTGCCGCAAGCGCAATCTGGACGTCACCTGGCTGTCGCAGCTCACGATCGCCTGACGGTGCGAATCCCGGCCGGCGCCGGCACTTTCATCGCCAGCGCGCCGTCTTTTCGATCCACTCCCGTGTCCGGCCCTCGGGGTCGGCGTTGAGGGTGATGTCGGTGACGACGGCGGCGCTGTCGGCGCCGTGCTCGAACACGCCGTCGATCCGTTCGACGTTCAGTCCGCCGATCGCGACCAGCGGCAGCGGTGCGACGCGCTCTCGCCAGCTGGCAAGACGGGGAAGGCCCTGCGGCTGCCATTTCATCTTCTTCAGGATCGTCGGGTAGATCGGCCCCAGCGCCACATAGTCGGGCTTGGCGTCAAGCGCCGTCTCAAGCTCCGCCTCGTCATGGGTGCTGAGGCCGAGCTTCAGGCCGGCGCTGCGGATCGCGGCCAGATCGGCATCGACCAGATCTTCCTGTCCGAGATGGACGAAATCGCAGCCTTCCTCGATTGCAAGACGCCAGTGGTCGTTGACGATCAGCTGGCAACGGTAGCGCGCGCAGACCGCCTTTGCGCGCCGGATTTCGTCGCGAAGCTCCACTTGCGAGCGTTCCTTGATACGAAGCTGCACCAGCCTGACGCCGACGGGCACCAGCCGGTCGATCCAGTCTGCGCTGTCGACGATGAGATAGAAGGGATCGAGGCTCATGCAAAGACTGCCTTTCCGATGACAGGTGTCGAGGGCACGGCAAAGTCGCGCGGCTCAAGCATGCCGGCGTTGAAGGCCTCGCGGCCGGCGTCGATCGCGCGGGCAAAGGCAGACGCCATCAGTGCCGGCTTTGCCGCGCCGGCAACGGCGGTGTTGAGCAGCACGGCGTCGAAGCCGAGCTCCATGACCGTCGTTGCGTGCGACGGCCGGCCGATGCCAGCGTCGACGATCAGCGGGATATCGGGGAAATGCGCCCGCATGGTGCGCAAGGCCTGCAGGTTCTGCGGACCCATGGCGCTGCCGATCGGCGCGCACCAGGGCATCAGCACCTTGCAGCCGGCCTCGACGAGGCGCTCGGCCACCACGAGATCGTCGGTGGTATAAGGGAAGACGTCGAAGCCTTCGGCGCTGAGGATGCGCGCCGATTCGACCAGCCCGAAGACGTCGGGCTGGAGTGTGTCGTGATGGCCGATCACCTCGAGCTTGATCCAGCTGGTGGAAAAGACCTCGCGCGCCATCTTCGCAGTCAGCACGGCTTCCGATACCGAATGGCAGCCGGCGGTGTTCGGCAGAACCCGCACGCCAAGCCCCCGGATCATCTCGAAGAAGGCGCCGCCCTGGCGGCCGCCGGCGGTCTCGCGTCGGAGCGAAACCGTGACGACCCCCGTGCCTGACGACCGGACCGCGTCTTCGAGAATGGCGGGGGAGGGGTAGCGGGCGGTGCCGAGCAGCAGCCGCGAGCTGAGGTCCTGTCCATAAAGCGTCAGCATGTCTCAGCCTCCTTTCATCGGCGAGAGAATTTCGATCCGGTCGCGGTCGCAAAGCGCGTGCGCCTTGCGGTCTGCCCGGTGCACAAGCTCGCCGTTGACGGCAGTGGCCAGCCAGTCGCCCTCGAAATCGAGGGCGGCCAGAAGTTCGGCAAGGGTTTCGATGGCGAGGTCGTGGTCCTCGCCGTTGACGGTCAGTTTCATCGAGCATCTCCTTTCATGTCCCGTCCGCACATAAGGTCGGCCGCCGTCGCGGCCAGCGCCGGTGAAAGCAGGAAGCCGTGGCGATAGAGCCCGTTGAGCGTGACGGTGTTGCCGGTGCGCGTGGCGCGCGGCAGATTGTCGGCAAAGGCCGGACGGACGCCGGTGCCGGTTTCAACGAGCCGCGCCTCTCCGAAGGCCGGATGCAACGCATAGGCGGCGTTCAAGAGCTCCATCATCGAGCGGGCGGTGATCGGGCCGCGATCGTCGGTCTCGATCATGGTCGAGCCGCACATGAAGAGGCCTTCGCCGCGCGGCACGATGTAGAGTGGAATGCGGGGGTGGATGAGGCGAACGGGCCGCGACAGCGCCACCTCGCTGGTCTGCAGGTAAAGCATTTCGCCGCGCACGCCGCGCAGGCCTTCGGCGCTGCCGATTTTCGAAGCACCGGTGCAGTCGGCAATGAGCCTGTCGCCTTGATCTCCGTCGATGGCGTCGACGAAGGCGACGCCCCGGTCTTGGAGCTTCCGCCGCAGCGACTGGAGCGCCCGGCGTGGGTCGAGGTGCGCCTCGCCGGCAAAGAACAGCGCGTGCTGGAAGCGGCCTGCGAGCGCCGGCTCCAGCCTGGCGATCGCCGCTGCGTCGAGCCATTCGAGGCCGGAGGTGCGCGCGGCAAAGCGCCGGAGTTCGCCCGTGTCGCGCGGCGGCGCGACCACGAGCGTGCCGTTGCGGCTGACCTCGCCGGGAAGTGTGCGGTCCCACCAGTCGATGGCGCTGATGCCATCCGTCAGGACCGGCTCCTCGGCGCTTTCCCGTTCGCACCAGGGGGCAAGCATGCCGCCGGCAAACCAGGATGCGCTCGCTGCAAACCCGGGTTCAGGCTCGAAAACGGTCACCTCCACGCCACGGGCGGCGAGCTCGTGGGCCAGCGTCAGGCCGACGACGCCGGCGCCTTTGACGAGGACGCGCATCGTCATCGGCCCTGCCGGTTGCGGGCGCGACACGCGCCGGTGTCAGGAAGGGGGATTACGCGGTTCGACATTCCGAGGCTCCATTGTTGGAACCCAGTTCTGACCGCAAGAGAGGGAAGGACGCCTTGCCGGTCGGTGCTCGCGCGAACGCGACGATTGCGGCAGCGATGTCTGCACCGTCCCTACGCCAGTATGAACTGGATCAGGTTCAACGGGTCACTGCGCCGCGATCGATCGCCTAGCAGAATCTCAGCCCCTTGGCGGGACACCCCTGGTGAATGCCCCAAGGAGATCGGCGGTCGCCGTTCTTGTCAAGGCCCTCTCCGGTGGTTCCGACGTAACAACGCGCTCCGGGAAAAATTATCTATAAAATTTCCGCGTGGGATCTTGGATACCTGCCTCTCCTGGTGTTCGGTTCCAGCTGACGAAGCGTCGCGGCGTCGCACCACATGAAAATCGGCGGAAATGTTGAGGTTCGGTGGGAGTTCGGGTCCGTGTTCGGGTGCCTTGCGGGTGGCGTTCCGCTCGACGGCGCACATGGTTTCCATCCGGCGGATTTTTCAGAATCCGTACGCGGAATACATGTAATGGTTGTGTAATTTTACCTTGGCTGCTTATAGGTGCTTGATCACAAGCGCATTTCTCAAAATTATAGATAATACTACAATCTATCTATTTTCGGTCGCCGAGTGCGCGGGAAGGGTGAACATGTTGGATGAATCCGCGGTCTGTACGCAGGAGCCGCCGGTCGCCGGGGCGCAATGGGTTCTGGCTGATGCCGAAAAAATCTATAATCTGCCGTTCAACGATCTATTGTTCCGCGCCCACTCGGTCCATCGCGCGCACTTCGATCCGAACGCGATCCAGATGAGCCGGTTGCTTTCGATCAAGACCGGCGGTTGCGCCGAGGATTGCGGTTATTGCAGCCAGTCGGCGCACTACCCGACCGGCCTCAAGGCATCGAAGCTGATGCAGGTCGAGCGGGTTCTTGCCGAAGCGTCGAAGGCAAAGGCGGGTGGCGCGACGCGCTACTGCATGGGGGCTGCCTGGCGCAGCCCAAAGGAGCGTGACATGGAGGCGATCGTCGCCATGGTCACAGGCGTTCGGGCGCTGGGCATGGAAACCTGCATGACGCTCGGCATGTTGACGCCGGAGCAGTCGGCCCGCCTCGCCGACGCCGGGCTCGACTATTACAACCACAATGTCGACACGTCCGAGCGCTTCTACGGCGAGATCATCACCACCCGCAGCTTCGCAGACCGGCTGGAGACGCTCGCGAATGTGCGCGACGCCGGCATCAAGGTCTGCGCCGGCGGCATTCTCGGCATGGGGGAGACGATCGTAGACCGCATCGCGATGCTGGTGACGCTCGCCAACCTGCCCGCGCCGCCCGAGAGCGTGCCGATCAACATGTTGATCCCGATCCCGGGTTCCAGGCTTGCCGATGCGCCCCCGATCGATCCGATCGATTTCGTCCGCACCATTGCGCTCGCGCGCATCCTGATGCCGCGCTCGCATGTCCGCCTTTCGGCCGGCCGCACCGACATGAGCGACGAGATGCAGGCGCTCTGTTTCTTTGCCGGCGCCAATTCGATCTTCGTCGGCGAGACGTTGCTGACGGCGGACAATCCCGGCGAAGATCACGACGCCGCGCTCTTTAGTCGCCTCGGGCTTAAACCGATGGCGCTCGAACGGGAATGCCCCGCGGCGGAACAGGATGCGGCCGAATGACTGCGCGCCTGCTTGGCGATTACGACCGGACGCTTGCCGGACTCGACCGCAAGGGGCGCCGCCGCGCCCTCGTTGCGGCTGGCGGCGCCGACTTCACCTCCAACGACTATCTGGCGCTCGCCGGCTCGCCGCAGCTGATGGCGGCGGTTGCCGCCGCCGTCGCGCGCGGCGTGCCGGTCGGATCCGGCGGCTCGCGGCTGCTCAGAGGCAATCATCCGGAGCACGAGGCGCTGGAGGCGGAGGCAGCCGCGTTCTTTGGCGTGGAACGCGCGCTTTTCTTTAACAGCGGCTACGCCGCCAACAGCGCGCTGTTTTCGACCTTACCGCAGCGGGACGACCTGATCGTCCACGATGCCCTCGTCCATGCGAGCGTGCACGAGGGCATGGCCGCGAGCAAAGCCCCGGCGATCGCAGTCCGGCACAATGACGCCGGGGCTGTCGCCGACGCGATCAGGAACTGGCGCGCGACCGGCGGAACCGGACGCCCCTGGATCGCGGTCGAAAGCCTCTATTCCATGGACGGCGACCGGGCGCCGCTTGCCGAATTCGCCGCGGTCGCCGAGCGGTTCGACGGTTTTCTGGTGGTCGACGAGGCACATGCGACCGGTGTTTTCGGCCCCGGCGGTCGTGGCCTCTCGACGCAACTTGAGGGCCGGGAAAATGTCGTGGTGCTGCACACCTGCGGCAAGGCGCTCGGCGTTTCCGGCGCGCTCGTCGGCGCCAGCGCCGTTCTTTGCGACTACCTCGTCAATCGAGCCCGCAATTTCATCTATTCGACGGCGCCGTCGCCGCTGATTGCCGCTGCGGTTCGCGAAGCGCTGGCGATGCTTTCGAACGAGCCGGCGCGTCGGCTGCGGTTCGAAAGGCTCAGCGACTTCGCCAATCGCGCCCTTGCCGAGACCCTCGGGATCGAAGGCAGCGGCTCGCAGATCCTGCCGGTCATCGTCGGCGAGAACGCCCGGGCCGTGCGGATCGCCGCGCGCATGCGGCAACAGGGCTACGACATCCGGGCGATCCGCCCGCCAACGGTGCCGGAAGGCACGGCCCGGCTGCGCATCGCCATCACGCTCAATGTCGACGAAGCGACGATCGGGCACATGCTGCAACGGCTCAAGATCGCCATGGCGGAGGAATGAAGATGACACATCGCGTCGTGGTGACGGGTACGGACACCGGTATCGGCAAGACGATCTTTTCGGCGGTGCTCACCGATGCGCTTGTCGCCTCGTACTGGAAGCCGGTGCAATCCGGCCTCGACGAGGAGACCGACAGCCAGATCGTGCAAAGGCTCGGCCGCATTCCGCCGAACCGCATCCTGCCGGAAGCCTACAGGCTCAACACACCCGTCTCGCCGCATCTCGCCGCGCGGATCGACGGCGTTGCGATCCAGCCTGACGATCTTGCGCCACCCATGCTCGATCGACCGCTCGTGATCGAGGGCGCGGGCGGCCTTCTCGTGCCGCTCACCGACCACACGGTTTTCGCCGACGTGTTCTCCCGCTGGAAAATACCGGTGGTGCTGTGTGCCCGCACCGCTCTCGGAACGATCAATCATACGCTTCTGTCGCTCGAGGCGCTCCGTTGCCGCGCCATTCCGGTGCTCGGCGTCGTCTTCATCGGGGACGCTCAGCCGGATACCGAGACGGTCATCCCTGAGATGGCAAAGGTCCGTCGCCTCGGGCGGCTGCCGCTTCTCGATCCGCTGACGCCGGATCGACTGCGACAGGCCTTCCGCGACAGTTTCGATGTCGCCGATTTCAGCGCGGTGGGGGCATGAAAAACTCGGCCGTCTGGTATCCGTTCACCCAGCATGCGCTGGAACCGGCGATGCGTCGCATTGCCCGCACCGAGGGCGCCTATCTCGTCGAGGAGAACGGTGCGCGCATGCTCGATGCAATCTCGTCCTGGTGGGTAATCACCCACGGCCATCGCCATCCTGTCATCATGGGGGCGATCCGTTCAGCGGCTGAAACCTACGACCAGATCATTTTTGCCGAATACACGCACGCGCCGGCAGAAGCGCTCGCCGAGGGGTTGATCGGCATTGCGCCGCCGGGGCTTGCACATGTCTTCTATTCCGACAGCGGCTCGACGGCGGTCGAAGTCGCGCTGAAGATGGCGCTCGGCTTCTTCCACACTTCAGGCCGGCCGCGCCACCGGGTCTGCGTGATGGAGCATGGCTATCACGGCGATACGATCGGCACGATGTCGACGGGTGAGCGCGGCGTCTTCAATGCCGCCTATGCGCCGCTGCTCTTTTCCGTCGACCGGGTGCCATTCCCAGAGCCCGGGCGCGAGCAGGCGACGCTGGACGCCTTCGAGGAATGCTGTGCGACCGGCGAGGTTGCGGCCCTGCTGGTCGAACCGTTGCTGCTCGGCGCGGGTGGCATGAAATCCTACCCGGCCTCAGTCCTGCGCGACCTGAAGCGGATCGCCGAGCGCCATGGCGCCTTGCTGATCGCCGACGAGGTGATGACCGGCTGGGGCCGCACGGGCACGCTGTTTGCCTGCGAGCAGGCGGATATTTCGCCGGATATCCTGTGCACCTCCAAGGGGCTGACTGGCGGAGCGTTGCCTTTGGCCGCCACCTTGTGCACGCGGGAGATCTTCGAAGCGCATCTTTCGACAGATCGGCGCAAGACGTTCTTTCATTCGAGTTCCTACACGGCCAACCCGATCGCCTGTGCGGCGGCGCTTGCCAATCTCGAGGTGTGGCGGCAAGAGCCGGTCGGCACGCGTATCGAAGCGCTTGTCGAACGGCAGCAGCGGCAGTTGGCGCGCTTTGCCGGCGATCCCAGGTTCAGTGATATCCGGCAAATCGGGACGATCGCGGCGCTCGATCTCTCGGTTCCGGCAGGCGGCTATCTCAGTGAGGCCGGGCCGCGGCTTCGCGCCTTTTTCCGCGAGCGACGGCTGCTCATCCGCCCACTCGGCAATGTCATCTACCTGATGCCGCCCTATTGCGTGACCGAGGACGAGCTCAAGCGGGCCTATGAGGCGATCGACGAGGCGGCCGGGCTGTTTGCTGCGGGGCGGCTGTGAGCGGGGCGCGCTCATCCCGGCTTGTCGGCTTCGGCCATGCGGTGCCGGACCGTCGCGTGGCCAATGCCGAGATCGAGGCGATGCTTGATCTTGAGCCCGGCTGGATCCTTAGGCGCACCGGAATTGCCGAGCGGCGTTGGGCGGTCGATGGCGATACGCTGACCGGTCTTGCGACAGAGGCTGGCGAAGCTGCGCTCAATCAGGCTGCAATGCCAAGGGACGATATCGCCCTGACCCTGCTTGCGACTTCGACGCCCGATCACCTGTTGCCGCCCTCCGCACCCTTGCTCGCCCATCGTCTCGGCCTCGACCGATCCGGCGCGATCGATCTTGCCGGCGCCTGTTCTGGGTTTCTCTATGCCCTCACACTCGCCGACGGTTTCGTGCGCGCGCAGGGCAAGCCGGTGCTGGTGGTGGCCGCAAACATCCTCAGCCGCCGGATCAATCCGGCGGAGCGGGCAAGCGCCGTGCTCTTCGCCGACGCCGCCGGTGCCGTCGTCGTTGCGCCATCCGACGATATCCGGACGGGTCTTCTCGGTGTCGATCTTGCGGCCGATGGCAGCCGTTACGATCTGATTTCGATTGCCGCCGGCGGCAGCAGCCGGCCTTTCGAGCCGGGCATGCAGGCTGCGGACGTCCTGATGACGATGCGGGACGGGCGGGAGATGTTTTCGCAGGCGGTGGAGATGATGGCGACCTGCGCCGTCTCGGCAATGGATGCCGCCGGCTGCAGTGCCTCGGACATCAGCCGCTTCGTGCCGCATCAAGCCAATGCCCGGATTTTTGACGCCGCCTGCGATCGCCTCGGCATCGAGCCGGCAAGGACCGTGCGCACCATCGCGGACTATGGCAATTCATCTGCAGCGACGATCCCGCTGTCGCTGTCGCTTGCCCGTCAGGCAAGGCCGTTCGTCGCCGGCGAGAAACTGCTCTTGACGGCTGCAGGCGCCGGGCTGACCGGAGGGGCTGTGGTGCTCGGCTTCTAGCGCGCATTTGAAGGCGACTGTCGCCCGGCGCTCCGCCGGATCCGGCATGGCTGGCCCGCCCGTCAACCGTCAGGCGTTTGCCGGGTGAGCGCAGGATCCCCGCTCGATCAACACCGGCTGCAGCTTGTATTCCTCCTCCAGCCTATGGCTGCCGAGCACGCCCTTCAGCGCCAGGCGGGCCATTTCGTCGATCGGCTGGCGAATGGTCGTCAGACGTGGCTGGACCAGAGAGGCAAGCGGGATATCGTCGAAGCCGACGATCGACAGGTCGTGCGGCACACGCAGTCCCATGTCGCCGGCGGCGCGCAACAGGCCGATCGCCTGCTGGTCGCTGGCCGTTGCGATCGCCGTCGGGCGGGTGCCCGCGGGCTGCATCAACATCTTCTTGCCGAGCTCTTCGCCGGAGCGGTAGTCGAAGTGACCTTCAAGCACCTGCGGCGCGACATGTTCGCCCGAGTGGGTTTCGCTGAACGCGGCGAGGCGGCTGAGAAAACCTTCACGCCGTTCGCCCGACACCTCGGTGGTGCTCGGGCCGCTGATATAGCCGAGCCGGCGGTGCCCAAGGGAAAGCAGATGATCGGCGGCAAGATATCCGCCGTGACGGTTGTCGACGGCGACGAGCGCGTGGCCGCTCAAGGGGCGGTCGACGGTCACCGTGCGCGTGCGGGTCACCAGAGTGTCGACGAGGCTGTTGCTGACCGGCACGAGGATCAACCCGGCGGGCAGACGGCCAAGCAGCGTCTCGATCTGCTGTTTCTCCGCTTCCGGATCGTCATGGGTGTTGGCAAGCAGAACCGAATGGCCTTCGGCGGATGCGAGCATCTCCACGTGTTTGGCGAGTTCGGCAAAGAACGGGTTGGTGATGTCGGGGACGACGAGACCGATGATGTCGGTCTTTGCCAGCCTGAGGCTGCGGCCAAGGATGTTCGGACGGTAGCCGATCGCCTCGATCGTCGCCTCGACCTTCAGACGGATGTCCTCGTTGACGGTCTTGTTCTTGGCAAGGACCCGCGAAACCGTGCCGACGGAAACGCCGGCGCGTTGGGCAACATCCTTGATCGTCGGGTTCAAATGCTTGGCTCCCCAGTCTCATGCGTTGAACCGGCAGCAGATGAAATCGTGCAGCGGATCAAGATCTTACGGGCAGTGGCGGCGCCTCGAGCGAGCCGCGCTGCCTCCTTCTCTTAAATCAGAGAATGCCGCGAACCGGTAGCGTTCGCCAGCATAAAATGCAGCGTGATGAAACGTTTCATATTGACAATGATGTTATGTTTCGATCTTCTAACGCTGGAAGCGCGCGTCGCATGGAGCTGCGATGAAACGTTTCATTGATGGTTGGAGGACCGTCTTTTCACCGGAGGAGAACACCCATGAAGCTTTCCCATTTCGCATCCATCGTCGCGCTCACCGTTGCAACTGCGCTGCCGACGATCGCCGCTGCTGCCGACAAGCCCGTCGTCGGCCTCGTCATGAAGTCGCTTGCCAACGACTTCTTCAAGAACATGCTCGAAGGCGCCGAGGCGCATGCCAAGAAGCGCGGCGACTACGAGCTCAAAGCCATCGGCATGCAGAACGAGACCGATTTCGAGAGCCAGCTGAACGGTGTCGAGAACTTCATTACACAAGGCGTCGATGCGATCGTGATCGCGCCGGCCGACAGCCGCGCGATGGTCGCGCCGCTGAAGAAGGCGATGGATGCCGGCATCGTCGTCGTCAATTTCGACGTTTCCCTTGACGAGCAGGCAAAGAAGGACGCCGGCATCGATCTCGCCTTCGTCGGTCCGGACAATCGTGGCGGCGCCAAGCTGGTCGGCGATGCCCTCGCCAAGGATCTGGGCGCCGGCGGCAAGGTCGTCATCCTCGAGGGCAATCCGGGCGCCGACAATGCCGCACAGCGCAAGCTCGGCTTTGAGGACGCCATTGCCGCCGGCAAGCTCGACCTCATCGATTCCCGCACCGCCCATTGGGAAACGGAGGAGGCGAACTCCGTCTTCTCGACGATGTTGACCGCGCATCCGGATATCCAGGGCGTCCTCGCCGCCAATGATTCCATGGCGATCGGCGTGGTCAAGGCGCTCGATGCCGCCGGCCGCAGCGACATCAAGGTGGTTGGCTTCGACAATGTGCCGGCCGTCGCTCCGATGTTGAAGGACGGCAAGCTGTTGGCGACCGTCGACCAGTTCGGCTCGGAAATGGCGGCCAACGCCATCGACAAGGCGCTCGCAGTCGTTGCCGGCGGCCCCAAGCTCGAAGGCTGGGTCAAGACCGACATCAAGCTCGTGACCAAGGATGATGTAAAGTAGCCCTTATTTGACTTCGAACCGCGCCGGGCGTCGCCCGGTGCGGCTTGGGCAAGAGGCGGCGGTCTTGACGAAGCAAAGCGCTCCGTCCCCGGCTGCCTGACTTTCAAGGGCGAGATCATGATCACTGTGGAAACCGTGCGCGCGGGGGCGAGCGGCGTTTCGACGCCGCCGGTTCTGGAGTTGCACGACGTCAAGAAGGCCTTTGGCGGCACCAAGGCGCTGAACGGCGTCAGCCTGTCCGTTCAGCCGGGCGAAGTGCATGGCCTGATCGGCGAGAACGGTGCTGGAAAATCGACGCTGATCAAGGTGTTGTGCGGTATCGTCCGGCCGGACGAGGGAGCGATAACCCTTTCGGGCCGCGCCTATGCGCCGGCAACGCCGCGTGAAGCCAAGGCCAACGGCCTGCAGGTGGTGCTTCAGGAGTTCAACCTGCTGCCCTATCTGTCGGTGGCGGAAAACATCTTCGTCGAGCATCTGCCGCGCAACGCCTTCGGCGTCGTCAAACGGCAGGAAATGAACGCGCGAGCACGCGCAGCACTCGACGCCATCGGGCTCAACGACATCGACGTGCGCTGGCCGGTCGAGCGGCTGGGCATCGCCCATCGCCAGCTTGTCGAGGTGGCCCGTGCGCTGATGACCGAAAGCCGCATCCTGATCCTCGACGAGCCGACGGCAACCCTGACGTCACGCGAGACCGAGCGGCTGTTTGCGATCATCGACGAGCTTCGCAGTCGCGGCGTTTCGATCATCTTCGTTTCCCATCACCTCGACGAGGTGTTCCGCATCTGCGACCGGGTCACGGTGCTGCGCAATGGCGAGACCGTGTTCTCGCGGCCGATCGCCGAGACCAGCCAGGACGAGCTGGTGCGCGCCATGGTTGGCCGCAAGCTGCAGCAGCAGATGGCAAGCGAGATGGTGTCGCTGGCTCGCCCCGAAGAGGCGCTGTCGCTCCACCACTTTCGCCATGTGCAATCCCCGCATGTCGAAGGCATATCGTTGAATTTGCACAAGGGCGAAATCCTCGGTATCGCCGGCCTTGTCGGGTCCGGGCGCACCGAACTCTTGCGCGCGATCGCGGCTGCGGAGCGACCGCTCTCCGGCGCGCTTCGCCTCGAAGGCGCGCCCGTCTCCTTCCGCTCGCCGCGCGAGGCGATCAATGCCGGCATCGGTTTCGTCACCGAGGACCGCAAGGAAGAGGGGCTGATCCTCAACATGCCGATTGCGTCCAATGTCACCCTCGCGTCGCTGTCGGACGTATCGCGTGCCGGCATTCTCGACCGCAAGGCGGAGAACGCCGTGACCGAAAGGCTCGGCGCCGAGCTCAAGCTGAAATATGGCGGGCCTGACAGGAACGCCGCGACGCTTTCCGGCGGCAACCAGCAGAAGGTGGTGCTCGCCAAGTGGCTGGCGCGCAATCCGAAGGTGCTTTTGCTCGACGAGCCGACCCGGGGCGTCGATGTCGGCGCCAAGGCCGAGATCTATGCGCTGATCCGCCAGTTCGCCGAGCGCGGTCTCGCGCTGCTGATCGTCTCCTCCGAACTGCCGGAGCTGATGACCCTTTCAGATCGCATCCTCGTGATGTCGCAGCACCGCGTCGTCGGCGAACTGTCGCGGCCGGAATTCTCCGAAGAACGCATTCTCCAATACGCCTACCAGGGCGAGCAGCAACACGCGGGGCCGTAAGATGCAAGCACTCGAAAAGACACAAGCCGGCGACACCGCCGATGCGCGCCGGTTTGCCGCCTGGTCGCCGAAGGTGCTGTTGCGCGATGCCGGCATCGGGCTGGCGCTGTTGCTTCTGATCGTCTTTTTCTCGGTCTCGACCGAGCACTTCCTGACGGCGAACAACATCTCCAACATCCTGACGCAGATCACCATCAACCTGATCCTCGCCGTCGGCATGACCTTCGTCATCCTGATCGGCGGCATCGATCTCTCGGTCGGCTCGATGCTCGCCTTCTGCGCCGTGGTCGGCGGCACGGTGCTGACGATTCCCGATCTCTCCGTCTTTCAGGCGGTGACGCTCGCGACCCTTGCCGCTGTTGGCACCGGGGTCGTCTGCGGTTTCCTCAATGGCTGGATCAGCGCCTTCTGGGGGTTGCCGTCCTTCATCGTCACGCTCGGCATGCTCAACATCGCCCGCGGTGCGGCCCTGCAAGTGACGGATGCGCGCACGATCTATTCGTTCCCGCCGAGCTTCAACGCCTTCGGCTCGCAAATGATCTTCGGCATACCCGTGGTCTTCCTGATCGCGCTGCTGCTGGTCGCGATCGCCTGGTTCGTGCTGTCGAAGACGGTGTTCGGCCGGCTGCTCTACGGCATCGGCAACAACGAGGAGGCCGTGCGCCTCGCCGGCCACTCGCTGATGTTCTACAAGGTGGCCGCGTTCACCATTGCCGGCGCGCTGGTCGGCATCGCGGCTATGGTCTATATGGCGCGCCTCAACATCGCGAGCCCGATCATCGGCATCGGCTTCGAACTGAACGCGATCGCCGCCGTGATCATCGGCGGCACCAGCCTCAACGGCGGTCGCGGCACCGTCATCGGCACGCTGCTCGGCGCCTGCATCACCGGGGTGCTTGCCAACGGCCTCATCCTGTTCGGCCTCAGCGATTTCATGCGCCAGATGATCACCGGCGTCGTCATCATCCTTGCCGTCATCATTGACAAGTATCGCGAGCGGCTGACGGGCGTTTGACGCTGCCGGCTGTCGAAGTCAGGAGATAACGCTGATGCTCAAGAACATCGACCCGGCGCTCAGCGCCGACGTGCTGCATGCGCTTCGCTCGATGGGACAAGGGGACCGGATCGCGCTTGTCGACGCGAATTCCAGCCGACACCATCGCCCGTCACACCCGGCTCGGCCTGCCGCTCTCCATCGCCAACGTCTCGGCAGCGCGGGCCGCACGGGCTCTGCTTTCGGTCATGCCGCTCGACACCCCGCTGCAGCCTTCGGCGGCACGGATGCGGCCGGATGGCACGGCGACGGAAATGCCGGAGGTCCAGGCGGAGGTGCAGGCTGAAATCGTCGGCTCCGAAGGTGACGCGCCGATAATGTACGCCATCGAGCGTTTCGCCTTCTACGAGGAGGCAAAGCGCGCCTATTGCATCATCGTCACGGGGGAAGCGCGCCTCCACGCCTGCTTTCTGTTCACGAAAGGCGTGGTTCAGCCCGTGCGCCATTGGGGTGCGGCGGGATGGGCGCCGATCTCGCGCCTTGCTGTGTAGAACGGCGGTTGTTCCGGGGCGAGCTAATCGAAAGCGGTCGCCTGAACGAGCGGGTCGACGCCGAAGAGGGCCTCGTGCCCGCCGGCAAGAAGCAGCGCGGTGATGGCCGCGGTGGCGAGCGCCGCAACGATCATCGCCAGGTCGATATGCGGCGCGACCTCGCCCTTGAGGACCGCAGCCAGGGGCCACACGGACGTCCCCTTCGAGGTCGCTGGCCAGTCGTCGCCGAGGCGTCGTCGCGCGCGCTTCTCCAGCATGAAGAACCCGCCGATCGAAAACAGCGCGAAGCCGCCGAAGAGGATCACCGAGCGCACGTCGCCGTTCGCGACGATGTGTCCAGCGGCCCAGATGAGGAAGCCCCAGAGCACCGGATGGCGGGTGATTGCAATGATCGCGCCTGGACGGGTACCTGGCCGGCAGATCGAGATGGAGAGGGCATTGCCGCTGAAGAGGCCGGCCAGCACCAGGAAGATCCCGAGCGGAGCAAAGAGCAACGTCACCCAGGCCTGCCATGCCGCCGGTTGCCAGAGTGCCACGAAATCGAGTTGCAGCGCCGCGTGAAAGACGAAGCCGAGCGCGACCAGCGACAGGAGCGAGTAGCCGGCGAAATAGTGGTGCGCCCGAGCCTGTCGATCAGTCCCTCTCTGAGGGCCGGCCAGGCCGGGACGAGATGGAGGGCGAGGAAAACGGCAAAGGCGAAGAGGAAGTAGCTCATGTCGATCGTCTCGTAACCGGCGTCAAAGCGAACGCATGAGGCCGTTATCGAGGATCATCGGTTCGCGTTGAAATTTCCCAAAACGCCGCGCGACGCTTCGCCGCTCCCACGCTTCACGCCGCCGCCGTCAACTCGCCGAGGATCCATTGCCGGAAGGCGCTGACCTTTGGCGAATTGCGCCGGCTCTCCGGATAGACGAGCCAATAGGCCTGGTTCTCGGTGCAGACGAGGTCAAACGGCTGGATCAGGCGACCGTCCGCCAGTTCGGCCGCGAAGAAGGCCGGTGTCAGGATGGCGACACCCTGGCCGGCTGCCGCCGCATTGCCCTCGTAGACCTGGGCACCCATGCTGTTGCCTGGCCGACTGGAGAGCCCTTCCACTGACACGCTCGCCGCCTCGAACCATTTCGCCCACCAGGGGTCGGAGGTATCGAGCAGCGGCAGGCGCAAAAGGTCGGCCGGTTCCTTTACGCCGCCGATGCTTGCTGCGAGCGAAGGGCTGAGCATCGGGGTGAAGTCGGCTTCGATCAACCGGTGCGCCACCAGGCCCGGCCAGTCGCCAACACCGGAGCGAATGCCGATATCGACCTCTTCGCGTGAAAAGTCGACCAGATGCGGTTCCGTCTGCAGGCGCACGGCAAGCGACGGGTGGGCGATCTGGAACGAACCGAGCCGCCGCGCCAGCCAATTGGACGCGAAGGTGGCGATCGTGCTGATGACCAGCGTTCCCTGGGCGCCGCCACGCGCCGTGACATAGGCTTCGCTGATCTGCTCGAAGGCTTGGGTGATCGCGGGCGCGAGCCGTTGACCAATCTCGGTGAGCGCGATCTGGCGCGGCCGTCGCAAGAACAGCGGCGCGCCGACGCGGTCCTCGAGAACCTTGATCTGATAGCTGACCGCGGCCTGGGTCATCCCGAGCTCGCCCGCAGCCTTGGTGAAACTGCCGTGGCGGGCAACCGCCTCGAAGGCGCGGATCGCCGCCAAAGGCGGCAGAGGAAGCGTTTTATGCATTAACTGGCCTTATGCGTGATGCCCGATATTCGATTGGAAGGTGATGCCGTTCACCACCATTTTCAAGGTGTGCCCATCAGGCGCATTGATGAAGAGGATGACGGCTATGACAAGCATTCCAGCACGTGATTTTGCGACGACAAACGATTTTTCCGTGCGTTCGTGGCTTGCGCTCCTGTTTCCGCTGAAACGCCGCACGGTCGACGTCGTCGATGTCAGGGATTTGTCGGATCACCTGAAGCGGGACATGGGTTTCCCTGATGGCAACCGGCCCGAAACAAGGCGTTTTCGCTCCGAATGACAGGTTAAGACCCGGACGTTTCTCCCAAGCGTCCGGGTCCCCGCAAGGCCGACTGGCTGCCGCAAAATCTCCGTGGCGCATCGCAGACAGCGGTAGATCGCGCTCCCTGAGGCAGAGGAGCAGTTTTTCACGCCAAGCCCGCTCTTTGGGTCAGTATTCCTTTAATCTACTATTTAAGTAGATAACCTCGATCGTGCTTGGCCTCGTGCCTGGCAGGGCAGGCAAGCTGCCTGCAGTCGGCGCAACCCGCGTCGACCGAACGAGATGAGGTCCGATATGAGCATGCTGCGGCAATATGAGCGTTTGAGTGCAATCCGGGACGTCCTGCAGGGCCGGCTTGAGGTCCATGAGGCGCGGTTTTGCTTCGGTTTCGACGATTTCGAGGACGGAACGACAAACGAGCTCAAGGACCGGATCGCCGAGTTGTCGCTGGAGATGTCGTCCCTGAGGACCCGCTGCGATCGATACGAAAGCCTCGGCCGCCTTTGAAGAACCCTTGATGGCGGCGATGCCGCCCACGAACGGAACCCCCGATGACCTTGCATGTGAATTCACGCATCGCCGACCACGCGATCAATCCGCTTTTCCTCGAGCGCTGGTCGCCGCGCGCCTATTCGGGCGAAGAGATCTCCGAGGCCGGGCTGTTTGCGATCCTCGAGGCCGCCCGTTGGGCGCCGTCTGCCTACAACGCCCAGCCGTGGCATTTCGTCTATGCGCGGCGCGGTGAAAAGGGCTGGGACACGTTGCTCGGTCTCCTGAACGCGTTCAACGCCAGCTGGGCCAAGGACGCCGCCGCCCTCATATTCGTGCTGTCGAAAACCACGCTATTGCCGCCCGGCGCGAGCGAAGAGGCGCCGTCCTACACCCATTCCTTCGATGCGGGTGCGGCCTGGGGAGCGCTTGCGCTGCAGGCGGCCCATTCCGGCTGGCAGGCGCATGGCATGGCCGGCCTCGACTACGACCGCGCCCGCAGCGAGCTCGACGTTCCCGACAACTTCCGCATAGAGGCAGCAGTTGCGATCGGTCGGCCGGGTGACAAGGCGCTGCTGCCGGAGGCACTTCGGCAGCGCGAACACCCGAGCCCGCGCAAGGCGCTCTCGGAAATCGTTTCCGAGGGCCGCTTCGTCGCTGGCTGAAAAGCGGATCGCGGTTTGGGCAACAGGCGGGCTTGACCCGCCTCTAGCCGCCATCACCGTTCATCGGTGTCATCCCGGCTGGTGGCGTTGAGCGCCTGGACGCTGACGGCGGCCACAAGGCCGGTCAGAACGATGCCGCAGCAGCCGATGACAAGCGCCAGCAACCGCGCGCTCAGGTGCTTGGGCGTGAGGTCGCCGTAGCCGATCGTCAGCCCGGTGACGAAGGTGAAGTAGAGCGCCTCGTCGAGCCGCCATTCCTCGATGCGTCCGATGATGACCCCGGATCCGGCCATCACGACGAGGATCGCCGAGAAGATCGGCCACAGCACGTGGAGCTGTTCGTAAAGCTTGTAGAAGAACCGGCGACGCATCCGTTTTGAATGTGCCCTGCTGTTTTTCTCCCCCACGCAACCCTCCTTCATGCCGGGCATGGTCGCCATCATAGCTTCAACGCGGCGCGCCAGCCAGCGGCGACCATGTCCCTTCGATCGGGCAATTGGCTCTGTCGGGAGCAGCGGGGTGACGGCCTTGCAAGGTCCTGGGGCCGATGTTATCGCTTATGATAACTTCATGATATTTCTACCGGAGATCCGTCCGGATGGCATCGAACGAGCACCCGTTGGTCAGTGTCGATCGTGGCCCCGCTGCGGGCCTGCGGCTGGACGTGGTTGCCGGGCTGACTGCCGCCGCGGTCGTGCTTCCCAAGGCCATGGCCTACGCCACGGTCGCGGGTCTTCCGGTCAGCGTCGGGCTCTACACCGCCTTCGTGCCGATGATTGTCTATGCGCTGCTCGGATCGTCAAAGGTTCTGAGCGTCTCGTCGACGACCACTCTTGCGATCCTTGCCGGCACGCAGCTCGGGCTTGCGGTGCCCGACGGTGATCCGGGCAAGCTGATCACCGCCACCGCAACGCTTGCCGCGATGACCGGCGTGCTGCTCATGCTCGCGTCGGTGCTGCGCTTCGGCTTCGTCGCCAACTTCATCTCCTTGCCGGTGCTGATCGGCTTCAAGGCCGGCATCGGCCTCGTCATCGTGCTGGATCAGGTGCCAAAGCTGCTCGGCCTTCACATCACCAAGGAAGGTTTCTTCCGCGACATCCTCAGTATCGTCGGCCACCTCTCCGAAACATCGGCCATAACCCTGGCGATCGGCGCCACCGCGCTCGTCGCCCTTCTGGCGATGGAGCGGCTTTGGCCCCACTCGCCGGCGCCGCTTCTGGCGGTGGCATCAGGCATCGGGCTTTCCGCGTTGGTCGGCCTTGAGTCACTCGGCGTTTCCACGGTCGGCTTCATTCCGCGCTCACTGCCTTCGCTCACCCTGCCGAGCCTCGGTCTCGCGCAGGAGCTCCTGCCGGGCGCGCTCGGCATCGCGCTGATGAGCTTCACCGAGACGATTGCTGCGGGCCGGGCCTTTGCTGCACCCTCCGATCCGCCGATCCGGCCCAATCGCGAACTGCTGGCGACCGGGGCCGCCAATCTTGCCGGCGGACTGTTCGGGGCGATGAGCGCCGGCGGCGGCACGTCGCAGACGGCGGTCGTTCGCGCCGTCGGCGGCCATTCGCAGGTGGCTTCCCTGGTGACGGCAGCGGCCGCCGCGGCCACCATGCTGGTGCTGGCGCCGCTGCTCGGTCTGTTGCCGCAGGCGGTTCTGGCAGCAATCGTGATCGTCTATTCGGTCGGGCTCATCAAGCCTGCGGATTTCTGGTCGGTTCGCAAGGTCAGGCGGATGGAGTTCCATTGGGCGCTCGCTGCCTTCCTTGGCGTCCTCCTCTTCGGCACGCTGCAGGGCATCATCGTCGCGATCATCCTCTCCTTCATCGGATTGGCCCGCCAGGCGTCGACGGCGAAGGTCTACGTCGTCGGCCGCAAGCGCGGCACCGACCGGCTGCGCCCGCTCTCGCCCGGCGATCCCCCCGGCGATCTCGATGACGAAACCTTCGAAGGCCTGTTGATCCTGCGGCCGGAGGGTCGACTGTTCTTCGGCAACGCACAGCAGGTCGCCGACCAGGCACAGGCGCTCGTTGCCGCGCAGAAACCGCGGGTTCTCGTGCTCGACATGAGCCGTGTTTTCGACATCGAATACTCCGCCCTCCAGATGATGATGGAGGGGGAGCGCCGGATCCGCGAACACGGGGTCAGCGTGTGGCTGGCTGAACTGAACCCCGGGGTGCTTGCCTATGTGCGCGCCTCGGGCTTTGCCGACCAGCTCGGCCCCGACCGGCTGTTCGTCAACACCCGCACGGCTCTACAGCGCTATCTGTCGCTTGGCGCGCCCGCGGCCTGATCATTCCGCCATCAGTTCGCCAGTCCCGCCGAATGCGGGCGGGAAGTCGCGGTATTTCGGCAGACCGTCCTTCATCGGCAGCACCGTCTCCTGATAGTTGACGTGCAGCATCGCCTTGAAGGGAAGCGCGGGCAGCATGGCGGCATAGACGTCGGTCACGCCCCACAGCGGATGTTCGTTGAGCACGTGGCCGCCGCAGGCCTTGCACCATTTGCGCACGCTCGTCGGGTTCTTCTGATAGCCGACGAGATTGTCGGCACCCTTGACGATCCTGACTTTCTCCGGTGGCCAGAGCGTGAAGGCGTTGACCGGCCCGGCCGACCAGCTGCGGCAGGAAGAGCAGTGACAGTACCCCATGGCGGCCGGATCGCCGCTGACTTCGATTTCGACTGCGCCGCAGAAGCATTGTCCGTGGAAGCTACCGATCGCTGCCATGTCTTTCTCCTTCCGGTTGGTCTCATCCGGGGGTCAGTCCACGGATGACCGGTGTGAATGACACGCAGCGTGTCACTCCTATTCCCGATGTCAACGCATCCTTTCGGGCGGCTCTGTTGGCAAAGGGGCCGAAGTGCTTCGCCGTCAGACTAAGCAGAAGCTTGTACGAATAAAGATGACTATTTTTCTCATATTTTGTTGTGTGTGCAGAAAGGACGCGCTAATGAACGCCGGTGCCGGCACACCTTACACCCCGCCGTGTTCGCCCATTCTCCCTCCGCCGGCAGCTTCGACCGGACCTTAATAACCAGAATGCCAGAGAAATCAGCTTCGCATTTGATGCTCGACGACGCGATCGCGGCCTACTACGACGAGCTTTGCGCCATGACGCGGCGGCGCGGTCATCCACAGGCTGCGGCAAACGAGGTCGTTCACGAGGTCTATGTGCGGCTGGTCGACCGGCGCACGTCGCTTGAAGGCAAGTCCTCCCTCAGGGCGTTTCTGCGACGTGCCTGCGCCAATCTCGGCATCGACCGGCTGCGGCGCGACCGCTTCGAGTTGAAGCTCTTTTCCGGCAGCGAGGAAGAGGCACTGGCGGTCGCCAGCGACATCGCCGCGCCCGATGCCAACATCGATCTCCGCCGTCGGCTCTCGATCCTGAAGACGGCGATCATGGACATGTCGCTGCAACGGCGGCGGGTTTTTCTCGCAAGCCGCATCGGCAACCTCACCTCGGACGAGATCGCCGCGCGCACCGGCATCAGCCGCAACATGGTCGATCGGCACCTGCGCAAGGCCTACCTGCATTGCCTCGACCGGCTGGAGGAGACGTTGTGACGGCGCCCGCATCAACAGGTGGAAAGACACGCGACAAGCGGGTGCGCGAGCAGGCGGTGGACTGGCTGGTCCGGCTGAAGGGAGCACCTGATGACGATGCGCTCAAGCTTGCCTGCGAGCGCTGGCGCATGGAAGACCCCGCTCATGCCGAGATGTTTGCGCGCGTCCAGAAGGCGATCGGCGATGTTTCGTTGCTGATCCGGCGTGAACCGGAGTTTGCACAAAGGGCTGTCAAGGGGACCGCAAGCCGGCGGAAGACCGTGGCATCGCTGATGGCCGTCGTCGCAGTAGGCGCCGGCCTGTTTCTCGCGCTCGACGGCGTAACGTGGATGCGTGCCGACGTTGTCGCCGGCACGGGTGAAAGGCCGATCCTCACGCTTGACGATGGCTCGACGTTGCAGCTCAACGCCCAATCGGCGGTTGCCTATGAATTCACCTCCCAAGAGCGCCGGATCGTGTTGTTGCGCGGGGAGGTGTTCGTGCAGGTTGCGAGTGACAGGGACAGGCCCTTCGTCGTCGAAGCCGGACGGGGTACGACGACTGCGCTCGGAACGGCCTTCGACGTCAACCTTACCGATGGCGGCACCAGTGTCACGGTGCTTGAACACGCCGTGTCGGTTGCGACAGTCACGCAGGCGCCGCCACGCCGCGTCGAGGTCAACGAAGAGATCAGCTACAGCCACGATGGCCGGCTCGGCGACATCAGGCCGGTCGATCCGCTTTTTGCGGCGTCATGGCGGCATGGGCGCCTTGTCTTCGAGGAACGCACGATCGCCTCGATCGTCGAGGAGATCGGCCGCTACGTTCCCGGCAAGATCGTGATCGCCGATGCCGCCATCGGCGAAAGGCGGGTGTCGGGTAGCTTCGATCTCGCCGATCCCGAGAGGGCGTTGCAGGGGCTCGCCGATGCCTTCGGCGTCCAAGTCACCCGCATCGGACCCTACCTCACGATCCTGCGCTAAAAAAATCGAGGGAGGGTGTCCCTGAGCGGGCGCCCCATTCGTCCAGAAACCAGACCCCGGCCGTTTCGGCCATCTCTCATTGTCTGGGACCACCATGCCATATTCGAATGCATCCGGCGGACGCCGCCAATCCGCAATTCTCAGCCTGCTGATGGCGGGCACCGTTTTTGCCATTACGGCGACCGCCGTCCTTGCCCAGGAGACGCCGGTGCATCATGTCGACGTGCCCGCGGGCAAGCTGACGACATCCGTCAACCGCCTGGCCGCGCAGCTCAAGCTGCAGGTCGTGTTCGACAGTTCGGTTGCTTCCGGCATCAGCACGCCAAGCATTTCCGGCGAGATGACGTCGCAGGAGGCGCTGTCGCGGCTGCTGCTCGGCACGGGCGTGCGTTATCGCTTCGTCGACGGCTCGACGGTCAGGCTGATGGGGGCCGTGGAAGCATCCGCACCGGTCGATGGCGATGGCACGAAACTGGCGCCGATCATCGCGCGCGGTGACGCGAACGGCGGCGATCGCCCCCCGAATGTCGCGGTTCTTGATGCCGAGGACATCGAGAAGGCCCAGGCATCGAGCCTCCCGGAGTTGCTGCAGAAGACGCCGGGCGTGTCACTGGGCGGCGGCGTGCGCATCGAGGGACAGACGCTTGCGATCCGTGGATTTGCCCGACAGTCGGATGTCCGCATCATCCTCGACGGCGCGCCGAAGAATTTCGAGAAATACGATCAGGGCACCGTGTTCATCGAACCCGAATTGCTGAAGCGCGTCGAGATCGAGAAAGGCGCCACCTCCGTGCGCTACGGCAATGGCGGCTTCGGCGGAACCGTGCTGATGGAAACCAAGGACGCGGCCGACATGCTGCGTCCGGGCGAGACATGGGGTGTGTGGGCGAAGTCCGGTTTCCAGAGCGCCAACAAGCAGCTTCTCGAAACCGGCGCGCTTTACGGAAAGTCGGATTTCGGCGGACCCATTACCTATGACGGCCTTCTGGCCGGGACATGGCGCAAGAGCGACGACATGCGTGTCGGCGGCGGCGAAGTCTACAATTACTCCAACTCGAAGCTGACCACCCTGCTTGCCAATGTCGGCGCCGAATATGACGGTCATGAGATCCGCGGCACGCTCGCCTACGGCCAGAATGACAATTGGGGCCCAGTCGCTGCCATCCGTGGTCAATCGGCGCCCTCGGACTACAGCATCGACCGCTACGGTTACAAGGAAGCGATGCGCCGGCTTCTCACCTGGCGCGAGATCGAGGATTTCACCTCGACGCTGACCTACGGCTACACCGGCGACAGCGACCTTGTGAATTACCGCATGATGGCGAGCTTCTCGTCGACGGGCCAGCATGCGACGCGTCCCGACATTCCCGGGCTCAACCCGAGCGCCTCGGTCGGCGGCTACGAGAACGATGCCACCTATACCGACATCAAGTTCGAGGCGGAAAACACCTCGAACTTCACGTTCGGCGGCCTGTCGCACAGCCTGAATTACGGCGTGCAATATCTCGACCATGACCGCGATATCTGGATGTACGACGTCGCCAACCGGACCCAGGCGCAGTACAACTATGGCTATTACGCCCCGTGGTTCATGCCCGAAGGCACGCAGAAGACCCTTGCCGCCTTTGTGCGCGACCGGATCGAACTGACGGACACCGTGACGGTCACGCCGGGTCTGCGCTACGACCACGTGCGCTCCAAGGGCGTGCCGAACGCGGCGCCGCGCTTCGATAACCCGCTGGCCGGACATGATTATTCCGCCGTCTCGCACCAGGGCGTGACGCCGGCGATCAGCCTGTCATGGGAAGCGACCCCATCGGTCCGGTTCTTTGCCGACTGGGCCTATGCGATGCGGGTGCCCAATATCGACGAGCTCTATTCGACCCAGAGCGTGCTGACCAAGGCGTCGGGCACCAGCCGGGACCTCGAGGTCGAGCGCAACAGCACCTTCAACATCGGTGTCGACATGAACTTCGACAACGTGCTGACCACCGACGACATGCTGTCGACGCGCATCTCCGCCTACAACAACCACGTCTCAAACCCGGTGACGCGCCGTTTCGGCACCGTCAACCTCGCCGGCGTCACCGGCAACGTGCCGTTCTACTGGAACACGCCGTCCTACGATATCAGAGGCATAGAGTGGCAGGCCCACTACGAGACCGAGTGGATGTTCACCGATCTCGGCGTGTCCTGGATGACCGGCGAGCGCACCGGCGCTGTCAACAACATCTGGGGTCCGGACACCTATATCAACGACCTCGCACCACTGACGGTGATCGCCACCGCCGGGATCAAGGTGCCGGACCGGGATCTCGCCTTCGGCTGGACCGGCACCTTCGTCGACGACCAGAACCGCACGCCCTACAATCAGGACGGAAAGAGCTACGCCCGCCCGCCGAGCGCCGGCTATGCGGTGCATGGCCTCTTCCTCGACTGGACGCCGGCCTCCGGCTTCATGGAAGGCGGCGAAGTGCACCTCGCCGTCGACAACATCTTCGACAAATACTACGAGCCCTATCTCAGCGACGGTATTTCGGCGATGCCCGGCCGCAACTTCAAGATTGCGATCAGCCGCAAGTTCTGACCGGAAGACGAGGCCGACCGGTCCACCTGCGGGGACCGGTCGCATGATGCGGTTCCTCGCCACGCAGGAGGTCTGGGCGAGCCCATGATTGCGGAATGATGTAGCAGATGACGCCAACGAAAAGCGCTTCGGGGTGCTGGCGAATTGTGAGCCCAGGAAGCATCCATCGGACATTGACCGCAAGGTTTTGCTGTGAACTGCAAATCTGCGACTTTGTGGGGTCAGGAAAGCAAGTTTTGCTCTAATCAGCAATTTTGCGATGCCACCACAAGTTAGGTATTCTCTGCACAATCGAAGCGAGGAACGAAAATGAACGACCGGCAAGGAAACGACCCATTCGATGGCCCACAAATGCAGGGAACGCGTTACGAGCGTGCCGATATGTCAGGAGCCAACTTCGATGGCGTAAATCTCGCGGACGCACGATTTCACGCTGTTCTCACGAACGCAAAATTCATCGACACCAATTTATGCGAAGCGGAGTTTGACGATGTGAACCTTGCGGGGGCACGCTTTGACAACGTCAATCTGTCTGGAGCCGCTGTCACGAATGCAAATCTATCACGATTGACCATAAGCGGTGTCACACTGGCAGATTCGGACATCAAAGATGCCGATTTGAGCGGAACGCGGATCAATGGCGTTCTCGTTACCGATCTATTCGAGGCCTATAACCAGACGAAAAGCTGACGATCGGTTATTGGGTCGACAATGGGCAACGCGCGAAGTGACATTTCGGGTCAATCTGAAAATGATCGGCTCACGCAGTGTGATCTCGCGGCCGGGCGAGGAGAGTGACCAATTGAATCCGCCCCGGTTGGTAGCAGCCCAAACCGTGCTGTTTCACGCCATGTGTCCGCATGGGCCGGAGGCAGGCATCGGTGGCATCTCCCACATAATTCCGCATGATTGCTGTGGCCGGCCAGCCTCCATATGCGAAGTTGCGCACAACGCCTTTCATTCTTGCCGATCCTTGCTTGACAGCGGCCGATTGCCTGTATCTTAATCGTGCTCTCAGATTGAGCATCTCAATCCCTTTCACATGACCCTTGGTGGTCGACGGGCAGTTTGGCCCCATGATCCCCCCATCCCCGATGGGTGTGGCTTCATGGGGTTTTTGGTTTTTGGGCGGGACCATGGGCAACGCGGTCAAGATCGGCATCCTCTATTCTACGAGCGGACCCTATGGCACGATGGGGCGCGACTGCTGCGACGGGGCGGAACTGGCGATCGAGGAGATCGCCGCCAGCCATCCTGGCCGCATCACGCCGGTCTTCGTCGATCCGGGTGCCAATATCGATCGCTATCTCGAAGGTGCGAAGGCGCTTTTGCGCGATCATGGCTGCCGCCACATCATCGGCACCATCACCTCCCTTGCCCGTAAGGAAGTCATCCCGCTGGTCGAAAAGCACGATGGCCTGCTCTGGTACATGTGCCCCTACGAGGGCTTCGAGGCCAACGACAACGTCATCTATACCGGCGGCTGCCCGAACCAGCATCTGCTGCCGCTGCTCGATTACCTGCTGCCACGCTTCGGTAACCGACCCTATCTCGTTGGCGCCAACTATGTCTGGGGCTGGGAGATGAACCGGCTGGCGCGCGAGCTGATCGAGGAGGCCGGCGGCGCTGTGCTCGGCGAACGTTACCTGCCGCTCGAGGAGACTGCGGTCGAGCGCATCGTCGCCGAGATCGAACAGCGCCGGCCGAGCTTCATCCTCAACAATCTCGTCGGGCCGTCGAGCTACGCTTTCCACGCCGCCATGCGGGCGCTTGCCGGGCGCGATCCGGCCTTTCGCCCTGAGAATTGCCCGGTCGTCAGTTGCGACCTGCAGGAATGCGAGCTGACCGATATCGGGCTCGGGGTCGCGACCGGCCAGCTTTGCGCCGCCTCCTATTTCGACACGGTGGTTTCGCCAGAGAATGCTGCCTTCAAGCGTCGCGTCGACCGTCGCTTCGGTGCCGGACGGCGCATTTCCAGTGTCTTTGCCAGTGCCTATGCCTCGGTCAAGCTCTGTGCCGAAGCGATCATCGAGGCTGATGACGACGATCCGGCGACGATCGCTGAGCTGGTTTCCGCCGTGTCGCGGCCAAGCGTGCTCGGTCCGCTCAGGATCGATCCGCAGACCCATCATGCAGCCCTTCCGTTTCATCTCGGCCGCATCAACGACGAGGGCGGCTTCGATATCGTCTCGTCGCAGCCGTCGATCGCCGCGGACCCCTACCTGACCGGCCAGCGCAAGCGCCGGGCACCCCAACTGCGGATCGTCTCATGAGGGAAACACCGAACTTTACCGGCCTCAGCGCAACGATCCTGCACCGGGAAGACCAGACGACCGAGCGTCTGGTCCGGCAACTCCGGCTTTTCGGCTTCGAGGTCACGGTGCAATGGGAGCCGCTCGATCAGCGCCATCTGCCCGATATCATCCTGGTCGATGCCGACCAGGGCTGGACCGGGCTCCTGCCGTGGACTGACGAGCACGCGCCGCGGCCGCTGATCGCACTTCTCGGTTCGGAAGCGCCGGGACGCGTCGCCTGGGCGATGGGGCAGGGGGCGGCAGCGATCATCGCCAAGCCGCTGGCGTCTTCGGCCGTCTATCCGGCCCTGGTCATGGCTGTCGGCATCCATCAGGAGCGCCGCGCTGTCGCGGACAAGATTGCCCACCTGGAAGAGCGGGTGCGGATGCGGCCGCTGGTTCATGCCGCGGTGCTGAAGATCGGCCAGGCCTGCCATGTCGACGAGGAGCGCGCCTATGGCATCCTGCGCAATTGCGCGATGAAGAAGCGGCTAACGATGGAGCAGGTCGCGGGCTCCATTCTCGGCGGCGTCGAGCCGTTGCCGGAGGCCGGCTGATGCGCGTGCTGACATCCATGGTCAGGCAGCCGGCCGCGCTGTTCGGCCTCGTCGTCGTCGCGCTGGTGGTCATTCTGGCGCTGGCCGCCCCACTGATCGCGCCCTACAGCCCGGACGAGCAGATGTTCGACGGGCTGACGCTAGAGGGCGCGCCGCTGCCGCCGAGCGCCCAGTTTCTGCTCGGCACCGACACGCTCGGCCGCGATCTGCTGTCACGCCTGCTCTACGGCGCGCGCACCTCGCTCGTCATCGGCCTCGTCGCCAACGGCGTGGCGGTTTCGATCGGACTGATGATCGGCATCCTCTCGGGCTACATGCGCGGGTTGGTCGGCAACGCCCTGATGCGCTTTACCGATCTGATGATGGCTTTCCCGGCGCTATTGCTTGCGATCGTGCTCGCCGCGCTGCTGCGTCCGAGCCTCTGGATCGTCGCCATGGTGATCGCACTCGTCAACTGGGTGCAGGTCGCCCGCATCGTCTATACCGAGACGCGCGGCCTCGTCGAACGCGACTTCATCCTCGCCGAGCGCTCGCTCGGCGCCGGCCATGGTCGCATCCTCTTCCATCACATCCTGCCGCATCTGATCCCGACGGCGATCGTCTGGGGCACGCTCGGCATCGCAACGACCGTGCTGCTCGAAGCGACGCTCTCTTTCCTCGGCATCGGCGTCCAGCCGCCGACACCCTCCTGGGGCAACATCATCTTCGAAAGCCAGAGCTATTTTCAGGCGGCCCCCTGGCTGGTCTTCATTCCCGGCGCCGTCATCCTGCTCACCGCGCTCTCGTTCAACCTGGTCGGCGACGCGCTTCGCGACATTCTCGACCCGACACAGCGCGGGAGGGGCTGACGATGGCGTTCCTGCTGTTGCGCCGTCTGGTCCAGACGGCGCTGATCCTCCTCGGCGTTGCCGCCATCACCTTCCTGCTTCTCTATGCGCTTCCGGCCGACCCGGCCCGCATGATCGCCGGGCGCAGCGCCACGGCCCTGACGGTCGCCAACATCAGGCGCGAACTCGGGCTCGACCAGCCGCTGCTCGTCCAGTTCTGGACCTATCTACAGGGGCTGGTTCAAGGCGATCTCGGCCGTTCCTATGCGCAGAAGACCGATGTCGGCACGCTGATCGCGGCGCGCCTGCCGGCGACTCTGATCCTGATGGCAGCCGGTATCTTCGTCGAAGTCGTGCTCGGGGTCGCGCTTGGTGTCACCGCCGCGATCCGGCGCGGTGGTTTCGTCGACCGTCTCGTGATGATGGCCTCCTTCGTCGGCGTTTCGGCGCCGCAGTTCGTCGCCGCGCTGCTGCTGCTCTACGTCTTTGCCGTCACGCTTGCCTGGTTCCCGATGAGCGGCTTCGGCAGCTTTTCCCATGTGGTTCTGCCGGCGCTGACGCTCGGCATCCTCGGCGCCGGCTGGTACGCCCGCATGGTCCGCTCGGCGATGATCGACGTGCTCAACCAGGATTATGTGCGCACGGCGCGCGCCAAGGGGCTCTCCTCGTTTCGCATCATCGTCCGCCATGCGCTGCCGAATGCGCTTCTGCCCATCATTGCGATGATCGGCATCGACATCGGCCAGTTCATGAGCGGCGTCGTCGTGGTCGAGGCCGTCTATGGTTGGCCGGGCATCGGCCAGCTGGCCTGGCAGGCGATCCAGCAGGTCGACATACCGATCATCATGGGGGTGACGCTCGTCTCGGCGCTCGCAATCGTGCTCGGCAACCTCGTCGCCGACCTGGTGGCGCCGCTCATCGATCCGCGCATCCGCGCCCGCTAGGAGTTTCTTTCGCATTTCCGGACGGAAAGCCGCTTCGCACTTTCCTGGAACAGCTCATTCGCACAGCAACCAAAAAGGGGAACTAAAAATGTTCAAAAGCTGGCTTCGAACCTCCACCGTCGCTGCGGCATTCCTGCTCGCGCCGCTTCCGGTCTTCGCGCAGGACGCGCCGAAACAGGGTGGCGATATCGTCATCACCTACAAGGACGACATCGCCACGCTCGATCCGGCGATCGGCTACGACTGGGTCAACTGGTCGATGATCAAGAGCCTGTTCTCGCGGCTGATGGATTACAAGCCCGGCACCACCGAACTGGTGCCGTCGCTGGCCGAGACCTTCGAGGTGGCGCCCGACGGCCTCACCTATACCTTCAAGCTGCGCAAGGGCGTGAAGTTCACCAATGGCCGCGAGATCGTCGCTTCGGACGTGAAATACTCGATCGAGCGGGCCGTCGACCCGAAGACACAAGGCCCCGGTGCCGGCTTCTTCGGCGCGATCAAGGGTTTTGACGATCTCTCCGGCGGCAAGGCAACGACGCTGGAAGGCATCGAGACCCCTGATGATGCTACCGTCGTCTTCCATCTGTCGCGCCCGGACGCCACCTTCCTGCACGTGCTCGCCGTCAACTTCGCCTCGGTCGTGCCGAAGGAAGCGGTGGAGGCCGCCGCCGGCGACTTCGGCAAGAAGCCGGTCGGGTCCGGCACCTTCGTCCTCAAGGACTGGACCGTCGGCCAGAGCCTGACCTTCGAACGCAATCCCGATTATTTCGTCAAGGACATGCCGCATATCGACAAGTTCACCGTCGAGGTTGGCCAGGAGCCGCTGGTGGCGCTGCTTCGCCTGCAAAAGGGCGAGGTCGACATTGCCGGCGACGGCATTCCACCGGCGAAGTTCCTGGAGATCAAGAATTCCCCCGAGGGCGCCGAGATCATCGTCGACGGCCAGCAACTGCACACCGGCTACATAACGCTCAACACCAAGGTGAAGCCGTTCGACGACGTCAAGGTTCGCCAGGCCGTCAACATGGCGATCAACAAGGAGCGCATCACCCGCATCCTGAACGGTCGGGCGACGCCCGCCAACCAGCCGCTGCCGCCGCTGATGCCGGGTTACGACAAGGCGTTCACCGGCTATGCCTATGACGTCGAGAAGGCAAAGGCGCTGCTCGCCGAAGCCGGTCATGCCGATGGTTTCGAGACGGTGCTCTATTCCACCAACACCGACCCGCAGCCGCGCATCGCCCAGGCAATCCAACAGGATCTGGCTGCTATCGGCATCAAGGCGGAAGTCCGAGCTCTCGCCCAAGCCAACGTCATTGCCGCCGGCGGCACTGAGGGGGAAGCACCGATGATCTGGTCGGGCGGCATGGCCTGGATCGCCGACTTCCCGGATCCGTCCAACTTCTACGGCCCGATCCTCGGTTGCTCCGGCGCCGTCCAGGGCGGCTGGAACTGGTCGTGGTACTGCAACGAGGCGCTCGACAAGCGCGCGGTTGCGGCCGACTCGATGTCCGATCCCGCAAAGGCCGCCGAGCGCCAGGCGGCCTGGGGCAAGATCTTCACCGACATCATGGCCGATGCGCCCTGGGTGCCGGTCACCAACGAGCGCCGCGTCGTCGCCAAGTCGCCGCGCATGGGCGGCGACGGCGACATCTACGTCGATCCGACCCGCGTGATCAACTACGACGCGATCTTCGTGAAAGAGTAAGCGTCAGGCTTCCCGCAGGTCGTCTGCGGGGAGCCTCCTCTTGAGTTTGGGAGAGATTTCATGTGCGTTGCCTGCACACACACCATTCACCGCGCCAAGCACCACTTCGGCTGGAACCGCGATTTCGAGCCGACGCTGATCGCCAAGCCCGGCGAGACCATCCATTTCGAGTGCCTCGATTCCTCCGGCGGGCAGCTCGGCGCCGGTTCGACGCTCGAGACGCTGGCATCGCTCGATTTCGACCGGATCAATCCAGTGACCGGGCCTGTCTATGTCGAAGGTGCAAAGCCCGGCGACGCGCTGAAGGTGACCATCCGTCGCTTCATTCCCTCCGGCGTCGGCTGGACGGCCAACATTCCGGGCTTCGGTCTGCTTGCCGACCAGTTCACCGATCCGGCGCTGCACATGTGGTCCTATGACGCCACCAGCATGGCGCCGGCGCTCTATGGTCCCGGTGGCCGCGTGCCGCTGAAGCCGTTTGCCGGTACGATCGGCGTTGCGCCGGCAGAGCCGGGCCTGCACTCGGTCGTGCCGCCGCGCCGGGTCGGCGGCAACCTCGACATTCGCGACCTGACGTCTGGCGTGACGCTCTATCTGCCGGTCGAGGTCGAAGGCGCGCTGTTTTCGATCGGCGACACCCATGCCGCCCAGGGCGACGGCGAGGTCTGCGGCACGGCGATCGAGAGCCAGATGGAGGTGGAAGCGACGATCGAGCTCGTCAAGGACGCCCGCCTTGCGAGCCCGCGCTTCACCACGCCTGGACCGGTGACCCGCCATCTCGACGCCGCCGGCTACGAGGTGACCACCGGCATCGGGCCTGACCTGATGACCGGTGCACGCGAAAGCCTGATGCGCATGATCGATCTGCTCGGCGCCGAACATGGCCTCAGCCCCACCGATGCCTATCTGCTCTGCTCGGTCTGCGGCGACCTCCGGATCAGCGAGATCGTCGACCAGCCGAACTGGGTGGTTTCCTTCTACTTCCCGAGGATCGTCTTTTCGTGATCGCAGCGCCTCCTGTTCTCAGCATCGACGGGCTTTCTGTCGATGCACTGACGCCCGAGGGTCCGCGCCGGGTCCTCGACGCCGTCAGCTTCGACCTCATGACCGGGGAGACCCTCTGCATTGCCGGCGAAAGCGGGTCCGGCAAGTCCGTGACCTCGCTTGCCGTCATGGGGCTGCTGCCCAAGGCTTCGCTCAGGATCGCGTCCGGCAGCATCCGCCTTGAGGGTCGCGAGCTCTCCAGGCTCTCTAACAGCGCCATGCGCAGCGTTCGCGGCGGCGATATCGCCATGGTCTTCCAGGAGCCGATGACCTCGCTCAACCCGGTCATGTCGATCGGCGAGCAGCTGACCGAGGCGATCCGTGAACACCAGGGCTCCGCGGGCACGTCGGCTGCCGCCATCGCCTTGCGTATGCTGGATGCAGTGAAGATCACCGAACCATCCCGGCGCATGACGCAGTATCCGCACGAACTCTCGGGTGGCATGCGCCAGAGGGTGATGATCGCGATGGCGCTTTCCTGCCGTCCCAAGGTGCTGATCGCCGACGAACCGACGACGGCGCTCGACGTCACCGTGCAGGCGCAGATCCTGACGTTGATGAAGGAGCTGAAGCAGGAATTCGGCGCCTCCATCATCCTCATCACCCACGACATGGGTGTCGTTGCGCAGATGGCCGATCGCGTGGTCATCATGCAGCAGGGCCGTATCGTCGAACAGGGCGACGTCTCGCCGATCTTCCGCGCACCGCGCGAGCGCTACACCCAGGAACTGCTGGCAGCCGTACCCAGGCTCGGCGCGCATGCAGGCACCGACGGTCCGCCCCGGATCGGTCCGGCCGCGGCAACGCCTGCCTTGCCGGCCGGCGGGCCCGTGCTGTCGGTTCGCGATCTTGTCGTTCACTATGGCAAGAAGCCGAGCGCGCTTCTCGGCGGCAAGCAACTGGCGGCGGCGGTCAGCGATGTGTCCTTCGACATTTTCCCCGGCGAAACGCTGGGCCTCGTCGGCGAAAGCGGCTCGGGCAAATCGACGACGGGCAAGGCGGTGCTGGGCCTCATTCCGTTCTCCGGCGCCGTATCGATCGACGGCCAGGATATCGGCGCGCTGTCGCAAAGGCAGATGCGGCCGGTGCGCCGCTCGGCGCAGATGATCTTTCAGGACCCCTATGCCTCGCTCGATCCGCGCATGGCGGTGGGCGCGGCGATCGCCGAGCCTCTCGTCATCCATGACATCGGCAACCGCGGCGAACGGACGGACCGTGTCGCCGAGCTTCTGCGCCGCGTCGGCCTCGGGCCCGATGCCGCCAGCCGTTATCCGCACGAGTTTTCCGGCGGGCAGCGCCAGCGCATCTGCATTGCCCGGGCGCTCGCCGTCAATCCGAAGCTGATCGTCGCCGACGAAAGCGTGGCCGCACTCGATGTCTCGGTTCGCGCCCGCGTGCTCGACCTGATGCTCGAGTTGCAGGAGACGATGGGGCTTGCCTATCTCTTCGTCTCGCACGACATGGCAGTGATCGAGCGCATGTCGCATCATGTCGCCGTCATGCGCGGCGGCCGGATCGTCGAGATGGGAACGCGCCGGGCCGTGTTCGAAAAGCCGCAGGACGCCTATACGAGGGCGCTGATGGCGGCGGTGCCGCTGCCCGATCCGCCGATGAGAAAGAGCGCATAGAGCCATTCCAGGAAACGCGTGAAGCGGATTTCCGTCCGGAATTGCGTTCTTTCAAAGAGCTAGACGGTTTCACCGTTTCGAAGAAACAATGAAACTGTCCTAGAGCCAATCCGGAGGCGATCGTTCCGCCGCAACGCCGGGGGATGCCGGAGCCCGGGCGGAAGGCCATGGCCACACCCGGGCTTTCACCTCATGACACAAGGCTCTGCGGCAGCACGATGCGGGCCGAAAGGCCGCCTTCCGTCCGGTTGTGCAACTGCAGCTCAGCGCCGGCGCGGTCAAGCGCGCATTCGACAATGCTGAGGCCAAGGCCGCTGCCGGCGGCCACCCTGTGGCGCCCGCGGAAGAAGCGCTCCGTCACGTGACGGATCTCATCTTCGGGAATGCCGGGCCCGGCATCGTCGATCGCGATGACGAGGTTGGTCGCCTGTCGCTCGATCAGGCAACGGATCGGCGCCTCGGGCGGTGAATGGTTGAGGGCGTTTTCCAGGAGATTGCGCGCGGCCAGCCGGAAAAGCCCCGGTTCCAGGGCGACCCTGAGATCAAACAGCTGTGCCGCGATCTGGATCTCGGCGGCCTCAGTCCGGGGGCTGCGCAGCTCGGCCGCAAGGCTTGCCAGCATTTCCCCGACGTTGAAGCTTCCGACCGCCTTGCCGCCTTCGCTCGCCTCGACCGACGCGATGTCGAGCAGCTGTCGGACCAGCTTGCCGGTCCGGTCGACGCCGGCGACGATCTGGCCGAGCGCCTTCTCGCGGATCGCGCTGTCGTCGCTGGCAAGGGCCACCTGCGCCTGGGTCTTCAGGCCCGCCAGCGGCGTGCGCAGCTCATGGGCGGCAAAGGCGATGAAGTTCTGCTCGCGTTCGCGCGCGCCGGCGACGCGGGTGAAAAGGCCGTTGAGCGACTTGAGCACCGGGCTGATCTCACGCGTGGTTCCGAGATCCTCGATCGCATGCAGGTCGGAGGCCTCGCGGGCGGCAAGGTCGCCGGCGAGCTTCCTGAGCGGCGCAAGACCCCGCCCGACGCAGAGCCAGATCAAAACGGCGAGCAGCGGAATGATCAGGAGCGCCGGAAACAGCAGGCCCTTGACGAGATCGTTGACCAGCCGGTCGCGGATGCGCAGGTTGTCGCCGACGAGCACGCGCACGCCGAGAGAGGCGTTTTCCACGGCGAAGACCCGCCAGCTCTCGCCGTTGATGACGGTTTCGGAAAATCCGGTCGCGTGTGCTGCGAGCGTCGCGTCCGGTGCGCTGTCCGACTTGCCGATCAGCGTGCCGTCCAGCGACCAGATCTGGCAGGAGAGCTGCCGGTCATAATGTGGGTGATCCAGCACCGGGATCCGCATCGCGCTCTGGGCCGGGCGGTCGCTCTCGCCTTCGTCCTTCATCATGTCCTGGCTGACGATCAGCGAGTTCACCATGCGCGCAGCCTCCATCAGCCGCGCGTCGAGCACGCGCTCGACCTCGGTGCGGGTGCTCAGGAAGATCCAGACCGTCGCCGACAGCCACAGCAGTCCGGTCGTCAAAAGCAGGATGACGAACAGGCGGGTGCGCAGCGACCGCATCAGCCGGCGCCGCCCAGGCGGTAGCCGATGCCTCTGACCGTTTCGATCAGACCAGGGCCAAGTTTGTTGCGCAGGTGATGGATGTGGACTTCGACGGCGTTGCTTTCGATCTCCTCCTGCCAGCCATAGAGCTTGTCCTCGAGCTTGGCCTTGGAGAAGATGACGCCCGGATGGGCCATCAGCATATGCAGGATCGCGTATTCGCGCCGCGAGAGGTGCACCGGCCTGCCCGCCTTTTCCAGGGATTGACGAGCCGGATCGAGCCGCAACGTCGACCATTCGAGCGCTGCGGTCGCCCGGCCGCTAGAGCGCCGCGAAAGGGCGCGCAGACGGGCTGCGACCTCGTCGAGATCGAACGGCTTTCCGAGATAGTCGTCGGCGCCACTGTCGAGCCCCGCCACCCGGTCGCGAACCGTGTCACGGGCCGTCAAGAGCAGCACCGGGATTTCGCTCTGTTTGGCGCGCAGATCGCGCAGTATGTCGAGGCCGGAACCATCCGGCAGCATCAGGTCGAGCACGACGGCGTCGAAGCCGTTGGCCGCAAGCGCCGTCGCTGCACCGTCGCAGGTGGCAACCGCGTCCGTGGTGAAGCCGGCCAGCGCCAGCCCCACCTTCAGCCCGTCACGCAGGATATCGTCGTCTTCGACGATCAGGATGCGCATTGTTATTCCTCACATTTCTGAGAGCGGGAGCCTTGAGGCTCTCCCTTAAGGCAGCCTTAAGGTAGGACTTCCCTGAAGGCGGCATTGCAACAAATCGAATCGTTGAATGCCCGATATGACCGAACCAGACGAGCTTTCTTCACCCACGACCGTTCACAAGAGCGGCATTGCGCTCACCCGCCGAAGCCTCTTCGTCGGTGCGGCGTCGCTGCTGGTCACCGGCTGCGCGACAACCGTGCGCCCGACGCCGGCGGTCGTGCCGGCCAGCGTTCCGGCCGCGCTCCCCGACAGGGGCGCGGTGCCGCCGATGTATTACGCCATGCCCGACGAACCGTTTCCGATCCCCGAGGTCAGGATCTCAGAGGTCGATCCGAAGTTCTGGCGGCAGGAGGTCGACTACCCGACCGACGAACGTCCGGGCACACTGATCGTCGACACGCCGGCAAAGTATCTCTACCACGTGCTGCCGGGCGGGCGGGCGATGCGCTACGGCATCGGCGTCGGCCGCGAAGGCTTTGCCTGGTCGGGCCGGGCGATCGTCGCCTACAAGCGAAAGTGGCCGCGCTGGACGCCGCCCGACGAGATGGTGGCGCGCCAGCCGAAGCTCGCGCCCTACAGCATCGCCAATGGCGGCATGCCGCCGGGGTTGAAGAACCCGCTCGGCGCCCGCGCCCTCTATATCCACAAGGACGGCAAGGATACGCTCTACCGTATCCACGGCAGCCCCGAGGCGCATTCGATCGGCAAGGCGGTGTCGTCGGGCTGCATCCGGCTCATCAACCAGGATGTCGTCTATCTCCACGACCAGGTCCGCGACGGCAGCACCATCGTCGTCATTCCGGATCCGAGCAAGGGCGATCTGACGGTCGGATGAGGTGGCCGCAATGGCGAGCGCGGGAATTCTGCAACACTTCGACAGCGACGACCGCCTCGCGCAAGCGATCCACGCCAAAGAGAGATTTTCACCACATTTCGGTCACGGTTCGGCCCAACAGCCTTGGGCCTTCCTTCGGATCCTCCCAACCGAAATCTCCAACCCTGGAATAAAATAAAGTGTCGATGAATTTGTCCCGCCGGTCGCTGCTCGCGGTGATCGCCAGTTCCGTCCTGACTGCCTGCACGCAGATCCCGAAGCCCGAACCGAAGCCGAAACTGATCGAGCCGATCGCTGGTGACGGCGGTTCGCCGGAAAAGGCGGCCGATCAGGCGGGCGTGCCGACAAAGACCTTCGACTATGCGGCGATCTATGCGCCGGTGAAGGACGAGGGCTACGACGTTCCCGGCATCCAGTACACCGAAATCAAGCCGCAGTTCCTGCGCCAGGAAGTGGCCTATGCCACCAACGAACCGGCCCATTCGATCGTCGTCGATACCCAGACGATGTTCCTCTATTATGTCCTGCCCGGCGGCCGTGCGATCCGTTACGGCGTCGGCCTCGGGGCGGCCGGGCGCGCCTGGAAGGGCCGCGCCGTGGTGCACTGGAAGCGCAAGTGGCCGCGCTGGACCGTGCCCGACGATATGGTCGCGCGCCAGCCGCACCTGAAGAAATACGGCATCGACGCCGGCGGCATGGATCCGGGCCTCGACAACCCGCTCGGTGCCCGCGCCATGTACATCTTCCAGGACGGCAAGGACACGCTCTACCGCATTCACGGTTCGCCGCAGTGGCGTTCGATCGGCAAGAACGCGTCTGCCGGCTGCGTTCGCATGCTGCAGCAGGACGCGATCGATCTTTACGCTCGGGTTCGCGGCAAGACGCCGCTGCTCGTCCTGTAATGGGCGACAGAATGGCGGTTTTTGCCGCCATTTACCGGACGATCTGGTCGAAATAGGCTAAAGGGCCGGAAGTCCGTCCGGTCCGAGCCGAATATAGTTCGGGCGCCGTGACGATTGCGGCTCTTCTTCCGGAAGGTATTCCGGTTGTGGCTGTGGCTGTGACTGGGCCATGCCGGCGCCCGAGAGGTCGGTGACGACGATCGGCGTGCCGTTCGGCACGCGGTTGTAGAGGTCGACGACGTCCTGGTTGATCATGCGCACGCAGCCCGACGACACCGACTTGCCGATCGTCCACCATTCCGGCGAGCCGTGGATGCGATAGAGCGTGTCTTCGCCGTTCTGGAAGATGTACATCGCGCGCGCGCCGAGCGGGTTCCTGAGACCCGGATCCATACCGCCGGCCTCGATGCTGTACTGCTGCAACTCCGGCTGGCGCGCCACCATCTCGTTCGGCGGGTTCCAGCGCGGCCATTCGCGCTTGTACTGGATGACGCCACGGCCGGCCCAGGCAAAGCCGGCCCTGCCGAGCCCGACGCCGTAGCGCATCGCCTGGCCGCCCTCGTAGACCCGATAGAGGAAATGGCCGCCGACATCGACGACGAGCGTGCCCGGCTTCTCGCCGGTCGGATCCGCGACCATCTGGCGGTAGAAGCGGGGATCGATCTTCTCATAGGGGATGGCCGGCAACGGATAGGTCTCGTTCGGCTTTTCGCCGTACATGTCCGCAAGCATCGTATCGAAGGCGGGGGCCGGTTCCGGCGCGTAGGCGCGGGTCTCCACCGGACGGGGCGAGGCGCAGCCCGCAAGACCGGCGGCCACCATGCCGCCTGAGAGTTGCAGGAAGGTGCGGCGGCGGATCACTTGGTCAGGCATGGAATCCTCGGTCGTCCTGTTGGTCGCTCGCGGCGATGCGCTCGACCTGAGGGGTCGATGGTGCGTCCCCGGTCGAAGCGGTCACAGGCCGGCGTAGGGGTCTGCCAATGCCGCTTCGGGTCGGCTAATGGGATACTTAGTTCCCGATATCTTCGCGGCCAGCTTTTCCGCGCCGTTTTTCTCAAGCAGAGCCCGGAAGCTCGGATGCATGCCGCCGTCGACATAGGCATTGAGCGGGGCTGAGGTCTGGTTCGCCATCAGGCCCGTGAGCTTGGCGTCTTCCGATTGCAGCCTTGCCACCAGTCCGGCGTCCGGTGTCGAGATGGCCGGCGGGCAGGCGGCGAGCGGGTCGGTCGGCTCGCCACCCTCGAACTCGGTGTTGAAGACGTAGCGGCGACCACAGGCCGAAACCTTCGGCTGGCGCTTCGTCGCCTCGAAGATGTCGTAGCCCTGCTTGATGTTCTTCCAGAAGTCGAAATTCGGGTCGCCGCGGTGGCTGGCCATGTTTGCCGCCGTCATGCGGAAAGGATAGGCCTGCACCTGGAAATTGCCCTGGCCTCCCGCAAGCGCGCGCTGGACGACCGAATAGATCTCGCCGACGCCCTGGTCCGTCAGCGCATAGCAGCCTGAAGACGAGCAGGCGCCATGCACCATCAGCGCCTCGCCGGTATAGCCGAGCGCCGATTCCAGCCTGTTGGGATAGCCGAGGTTAAACGACAGGAAATATTGCGATTTCGGGTTCAGCATGCCGGCCGAGACATGGTAGAATCCCTCCGGCGCCTGGCGGTCGCCCGACTTCATCTTCGGTCCGAGCTTTCCCGACCAGCGGCACATCGGATAGGTCTTCAGCAGCGCGTACTGGCCTTTGCTGTTCTGCTTCCAGACCTCAAGTTCGCTCTCCTGCTTGAAGATGCGAACGAGCACCGGGCTCTCCGGCTTGCTGCCGTTCTTGGCCATCGCGGCAATGAGCTTGGCCGGGATCGGCGGCGGCTCGCGCACGTCGTCGGCGTCGAGCGCCATGCAGCCGGACAGAGCGAACGCCAATGCCCCGACCGCCAGCGCATGACGCATGAGCAGTACCTGCGCGACCATGCCTTTGGCAGTGGGCGTTCTCGAGGTCGGGCTTTTCGTCTTCTCGCGCCGCATGCGGGCTCCTGGAAATGCTTGCGCCACCAGCCGTTGTACGTGCGGGGCGGGTGCCGGCCTTGCGCAAACCAGCGTCTCGGTCGGCTTGATCTCAGCGATTAAGCGGTGGCAGCTTTGCCTGCAAGCCTTCGCCACAGGCGGTTGCGATCAATAAAACTTGAACACGCCTGCGTGCCTTAGCTGCCCGCCGATTGGGTCGATGTTGAGACAAGATGGTGAATTTTTTCTCAACATGGACCCGCTTGCTTGCGCGGGGCTTAGCCGCGCGGTTCGCTGCCGGGGGCGTAGACGGTCTTCTGCCTGAAGGCGAAGACGTTGCCGCAGCGGCAGCGGATCATGTGCTTGGCGGGGTCGGACGCGTTGCGTTCGGTCGTAAAGCCCTTGGGCATGACGTCGATGGTAAAGCCGCGATTGCCGCCCTTGGCGCTGTCGTTCTCCGACGCCTCGGCGAAACCGGAGGCCCCGCACTTCGCGCATTCCAGCTTTCTCGAATAACGATCCCGCGACGCCATGTTCAATCACACCTGCTTGCGCTGCCGCGCCGTTCCTAGCGCCCCGGACCTACAGGAGCCGGCCTTTGGGTTCAAGGCTCGGCCCCGTCGTCAGGCATATTTCCCGCCCCAGCCGGGTGGGGCAGGGTGCAGGCAGTCGGCGCCGTATTCCACTCTGGCTTACCGATATCCCGTGGCGTCGGCCGGCTTGTCCGCCTCCATCACCTCGCGCATGTAGCGCCAGCAGTCCGGCCGCGAGCCGTCGAGATCGCTAAAACCGTAGACCTGCGCCACCCCGCCGCTCGACAGCGACTGCCCGTTGAAGCGCGCTTTCTCCGGGTCTGCCGCAAGGGCCGCCACGGCGCGGCCGACGAAGCGCGGCGTTTCGGAGATGACGAAATGCGGCTGGCTTTTGGTGGCATCGCGCCAGTTGTCTTCGCCGACCCCGAAATGCTCGAGCATCATCTCCGAGCGCATCCAGCCGGGGGTGATCGAAACCGATGTTGCGCCATGCGGCGCCAGATCCCTGGCGTGCGCCCAGGCCATCCGGTTGGCGGAAACCTTGGCGAGATCGTAGAACGGAGACAGCCGGTAGTTCTCGGCATTGTACTCGGCGGTGCCGTCAGTGACTTCGACCAGCAGGCCGCCCGGCTTCTCGATCATCAGTGGCAGGGCGTAATGCGCGGTGATCAGGTGGGTATCGACACCGAGCCGCAGCAGTTTCAGGCCATTTTCGAGGTTGTGCTCCCAGACAGGCTTGTTCCATTCGAACAGCAATTCGCCGCCCCAGATGTCGTTGACAAGAATGTCGAGCCGACCCTGTTCCGCGCGGATGCGCTCGATGAGCGCCTTGACCTGTGCCGGCTCCAGATGGTCGACCTGAACGGCGATACCCTTGCCGCCGAGGCTGGTGACGATTTCGGCGGTCTCCTCGATCGTCTCGGATCGTCGGTATTCGGACTGCTGCTGTCGCGTGGTGCGGCCGGTCACGTAGACGGTGGCGCCCGCAGCACCCAGTTCGGCGGCGATGCCGCGACCGCCGCCACGCGTCGCTCCAGCGACGAGCGCTACTTTTCCTTCGAGTGTCATTTTTTTTCTCCTTGCCGACGCGGGAGGCCTATGGCCTTTCCCGCCAGTTCTATTTATAAATGATTGTTCGTTTATAAATGAGAGTCAAGATGCCGCGCCCAAAGACAATGCCAGACGAAGACGTGTTGAAGGCAGCCTTTGCGATCATGAGGGCGGAGGGCCCGGAAGGGTTGACCTTCGCAGCGCTTGCGGCGCGAACCGGTCTCTCCGGCGCCACGCTGGTGCAGCGCTTCGGCAGCAAGGCCGGATTGATCCAGAGCACGCTGGTTCACGCCTGGGATGGTCTCGATGGACAGACGACGGACCTGATGGCGCATGTGCCGCGAACGCCGGAAGGGGCGATCGCTCTTCTCGTCGGCCTTTCCGGCGACTATGGCGCGATCGACAGCTATGCCGACGATCTGAGAATCCTGCGCGAAGACCTGAGAGACCCGCTGCTCAGGGCACGCGGCGCGAAATGGCGCGACGTGCTTTCGGGCGTGCTCGACGAATGCCTCGCCGGGCTTCCCGGTGCCGCGCCCGGACTTGGGCTCCTGATGGCGTCGCAATGGCAGGGTTCGCTGCTGTGGTGGAGCTTCGATCCTGCGGTGCCGGTCACCACGTTCGTGGAGCAGAGCCTGCGCCGCTTCGTCAGCGCGTTTGCGCGGCAGCCGTCGGTGTAGCCCCCCCTCTTCCCTCGCGCGATCACCCGGATTTCAATTCAGCGTGAGATGGTCACTTGGCCGATGACGGCGGCGCGCGGCAGTCTTAGATGCTGGTCCATGACCCGTTTTGTCGCTGCCTTCTTCGTTGTGCTGATCTCCGTCCTGCCGGCCGCCGCGCAGTCGCCCGCGCCGGTCTCGGTGCTGCTGGACGCGCTGGCGCAACGTCCGGATCTTGAGCCCCTGAAGACCGTGATCGTCGCCCGCGACGGCAAGATCCTCGCCGAGCGCGGCTATCGCGGCAATCGGGTGACGAATCCGACCAACATCAAGTCGGCGTCGAAGTCGATCATCTCGGCGCTGGTCGGCATTGCCATCGATAAGGGTCTCCTCGAAGGGCCGGATCAGAAGATCGCCCCGATCCTCAAGGCCGATCTGCCGGCATCGCCCGACCCGCGCGTCAACGACATCACCATCGGCAACCTCCTCTCGATGCAGGCTGGCCTCGGCAGGCTCTCCGGCCCGAATTACGGCCGCTGGGTTGCGAGCCGCAATTGGGTCCGCTCAGCACTTGCCCAGCCGTTCGACGACGATCCTGGTGGCGCGATGCTCTACTCCACCGCCTCGACCCATCTGCTTTCGGCCATTTTGACGAAGGTCGGCGGCAAGTCGACGCTTGCACTCGCGCGGGAGTGGCTCGGGCCGCTCGACGGCTTCCGCATCGGCGCCTGGGACCGCGATCCGCAAGGCATCTATCTCGGCGGCAACCAGATGGCGATGAGCCCGCGGTCGCTGCTGGCCTTCGGTGAACTCTACCGCAACGCCGGCCGCACGGCCTCCGGCGTGCAATTGGTGTCTCCTGCCTGGATCGAGGCGTCGTGGCAGCACCGCACCAATTCGCGCTTTTCCGGCGACAGCTACGGCTATGGCTGGTTTACGCGCCAGGTCGCCGGCGAGACCGTGCATTTCGCCTGGGGCTATGGCGGCCAGATGCTCTACATCATGCCGAACCTCGATCTGACGGTGGTGATGACCTCGGCCGAGAGCGGGCCATCGGCGCGCAACGGTTACCGCGACACGCTGCATCTGGTGCTCGGCGAGATCATCGCCACCGTCAAGGCCTTACCCGAAACCGACGGCTGAGCCGGTCTCGTCAGGGATCCCGGCGCGAGAGCGCCCCTCTATCGAGGCGGGACCGCGGTCAGCGGCGCAACGATATCAAGCAGGCACTCGAGCGCTGCTGCATCCTTTTCCGCGTCCCCCGACGCCTCGAATTCGGCAAGCTCGATCCCGGCAATCTGCGCCGCCGGAATGGCCCCGAAAATGGCGTTGAGCTGGCGTGGCAGCAGGCCGGATGCAATGGCATAGGCGGCCGGCACGTTTCCGGGTTGCAGCGCATCCCAGTCGACATGGATCCACACTGGCTTGTCGCCGATCGCCGACAGGATGGCCTCGGGCGTCGCTTCGGCAGGTGAAAGCGTGCGGATGCCGGCCTGGCGCATCAAGTCCGCCTCCGGCACATCGGTGTCGCGGGCTCCGACGATCACGACCTGGCCCGGGTTCAGGCCGCTGCCATGGCCGCTGTCCCACAGACCGCAGGCGGCGGCAAGGACCATGCCGCCGAGGTAGCCGCTTTCGGTCGTCTCGGGCGTGTTGAAGTCGCCGTGGGCATCGATCCACAGCACGATTGCATCCGGATGGTGCCGGGCGACGACGGGCAGGCTTGCAAGGCTCGCGGAGCAGGTGTTGGCGACCATCAACGGCTTATTGCCCCGCCGCAGCGTCGCAGCGATAGCCCCCTGCAGACCCGTCAGTGTTGTCCGGGCTTCGGGCAAGCTCACCGACCAGTCGTCCTTGCATGCAGGCGACTGTTCACCAAAGACAGTGGGCACAAGTCCGGTGCTCTTGCTCAGCGCCTCCGCCGTCAGGGCCGCGCCTGCAAGCGCGCCCGGTGTCCGGTCGGCGATGCGTCCCTGGGAGACGATGAGTTCATAAGGCATGGTGTTCTCCTTGCATCTTGCGAGCATCGCGCGCAGCCGGACGAGCCGGTCGCGTGGCAGCCAGTGAGGTCCGGCGGCGCGTTGGAAAGCGGGTGAGGCGGGGCTTGAAACGGCGGCGCGTGGAATCGATATGTTGCTACGGATATATCGATCGCCGGAAACGATCGCAATTTTCTCCGTGCGCGGTTGGTGCTATTGCTGCGCGCGAATGGTCGCAGGGACGATCGCTGCTGCAAGCGTTCAGCCACCTGGCGACGAAGATTTGAAAGGCAAGACCGTGTTTGCGACGAAGACCATCGACACCGGCGACAAGGAAACCTTCTATCGTGAGCTGACGAGCCAGCTCGACGGCCTGTTGCACGATGAGCGCGATTTCATCGCCAATGCCGCGAACCTCTCGGCGCTGATTTTCGATCTGGTGCCGGACCTCAACTGGGCGGGCTTTTATTTCCTGCGACCGAACGATGAACTGGTGCTCGGGCCGTTCCAGGGTAAGGTCGCCTGCGTGCGCATCAAGGTCGGCAAGGGCGTTTGCGGCAGCGCCGTGGCGGAAAAGCGCACGATGCTGGTTCCCGATGTGCATGCCTTCCCGGGACATATCGCCTGCGATGCGGCGTCCCGTTCGGAACTCGTCGTGCCCTTGATCAAGGATGGCCGCGTGCTCGGCGTGCTCGATCTCGACAGCCCCGTCCCAGGTCGCTTCGACAGCCAGGATCAGGCGGGCTTCGAAGCGCTCGCCGCGATCTATGTCGCGGCCAGCGATTTCGCTTAGGTATTGCCAATCGACGCCATGCGCTGGCGTCAGCCGCCAAAACCTTCGAGGACGATCTTGCCCCTGGCCGCACCGGTCTCGATGCGACGATGGGCCTCGCGCAGGTTTTCGGCATTGATCGGCGACAGCACTTCGGCAAGCGTCGTCTTCAGCCGGCCGGCATCGATCTCGTCGGCAACGAAGGAGAGCAACCGGTGCTGCTCGATCATATCGGGGGTCTGGTGCATCGGGCGGGCGAACATGAACTCCCAGTGAAGGCTCGCCGCCTTGGTTTTCATCCCGGCCATCGGCATCGGCACATCTGTATTGTCGATCGAGACGATGCCGCCCTGCGGGCGGATCAGTTCGACTGCGGCATCCCAGTGGCGCATGTCGTTGAAGATCGCGATGTGTTCGACATGGGCAAAGCCAAGGGCCCGGACCTGAGCGACCAACGGTTCACGGTGGCTGACGACGTGATCGGCGCCGAGCTCCCTGACCCAGGCGATCGTTTCAGGCCGCGAGGCCGTGGCGATGACGGTCAGCCCGGCGCGTTTCGCCAGCTGGATGCCGATCGAGCCCACCCCGCCGGCGCCGCCGACGATCAGGATCGACTGGCCGCGATCGGCGCCGTCCCTGTTAATGCCGAGCCGGTCAAAGAAGGACTCATAGGCGGTGATCGTCGTCAGGGGCAAAGCTGCGGCCTCGGCAAAGGAAAGGCTCTTCGGCTTGCGGCCGACGATGCGTTCGTCGACGAGCTGGTACTCTTGGTTGGAGCCGGGTCGGGTCAGATCGCCGGCGTAATAGACGTGGTCGCCGGGTTTGAACAGCGTGACATCGGCGCCAACCGCCTCGACCACCCCGCTGGCATCCCAGCCGAGCACGCGCGGCGTCTCCTCGATCTTGTCCTTCGGTGCGCGCATCTTGACGTCGACAGGATTGACGGCGATGGCGGCGACGGCAACCAGGATGTCGTGTCCCTGAGGCTCTGGTTTCGGCAGGGTGACATCGAGAAAGCTCTGCGGATCGGAAACCGGCAGATAGCGGGTGAGGGCGACGGCTTTCATGGATTGCTCCTTTTCACGGGTCTTGGGTAACTGGTCTTGGATGTTGGTCATGGCGCTCATGCCGTGCTTTCCGGGCCGTTGGGCAGACTAACCTTTGGTGTTGCCGCCGAACAGCTTGTCGTTGCCGACGTCACATGCCTGGCGGGCCGATCGGTGGCAGGATCGCTGCGAAAATGGCGCTGGAACGCACTCGCTCAGCTGATTAGCGCGCCGCCTTCGATGTCGATCACCGATCCGGTGACGAAAGGGTTGTCGATGGCGAAGAGGTAGCCCCGGGCGATGTCGTCCGAACGCCCGGTGCGACCAGCGGGCAGGGTGGCTGCGGCGCGATCGAACATCGCATCGCGCGCCTCTGCCGTCATGCCGTGATAGGCTTCCGTCTGCGTCAGCCCCGGACTGACGACGTTGACGCGCAGCGGCGCGAGTTCCCTGGCAAGGATCTTCGCGGTGGCCTCAAGAGCGGCATTCATCGCCGTCTTGACGAAGGTGCCGGGAACGGCCCGCCGCGCGAGGAAGCCCGAGGTGAAGGTGATCGTGCCGCCGGGGCGGAGATATCCCGATGCCGCGCGGGCAAGCGCAACCGAACCCCAGAACTTGACGTCGAAGGCTGCCCGGGCGGCATCGAGATCCACATCGACAACGGTTCCACCGGGGGCTGACGAGCCTGCGGTGACCACCAGATGGTCGAGCGGACCAAGCTTGCGAAAATAGTCGGAGACCGCCGCGGAATCGGCGATATCAAGTCCGCTGGCGCGGCTGGCAATCTCGACACGGCCGGGACGAAGGCTCAGGGCCCTGGCGACTGCGGCGCCGATGCCGCTGGTGCCGCCGACGACGACGGAGAGGGTGTTGTCATTGAAGCTCATGGTCATTCTCCAGGGGACTGTGCGGGAACGGGTTCGGAAAAGACGGCCTCCAGAAGCGGGCCGCCGGGTGTGCGCAGGAACAGGCGGCGTTCGCCGATGTCGGCGAGGTCCATGGTCGAGTAAGGGATTGCCAGCCGGTCGAGCCTCGCGCGGAAGTCGCCATAGCCTTCGAGCCGGAAGCCGACGTGGTCGATCGCTTCGGCCGCGCGGTCGTATCTGTTGCCATAGCCGCCGATGATATGAACGATCGGCTTGTCGTCCGAGTAAAGCCAGTGACCGGGTATCCGCCGAATTGCCGACGGCCGCTCGCCGACCCTCAGCCCGAAGATCGTCTCGAAGAAAGCGCGTGTCGCCTCGATATCGGCCGTTCGGATGGTCACATGGTCGAGCTGCATTGCATTTCTCCTTTCGAGGAGGAATTTAGCTATTGCGGCGTATCCGGATAATCGGCTTATCTCCAAAATTATATTTCGGAGAAAGCGAAAGATGTTGCTCGACAATCTCGCCCTCTTTCTGCTGATCGTCGAAAAGGGAGGGCTTTCGGCCGCCGGGCGCGAGAAGGGGCTGTCGCCAGCTTCCGTTTCCGAGCGGCTCGCGGCGCTCGAAGCCCACTACGGCGCAGCATTGCTCAAGCGCACGACCCGTGCGATCAGCCTGACGGAGGAGGGGCGCCTGCTGGTCGATGGCGCCCGTCGCCTGCTGGCGGAGGCCGACGAGCTTGAACGCGGTATCCGGTCGGGCATGCGGACGATTTCCGGTCCGATCCGGCTCAGCGCACCCGAGGACATGGGCCGACGCTACATCGTGCCGATCCTCGACCGCTTCCTTGCCGAGCATCCTGAGGTGACTGTCGATCTCAACCTCACCGATGGCTACCTCGATCTCGTGGCGCAGGGCCTGGATTTTGCCATCCGTCACGGCGTTCTTGCCGACAGCACCCTGCGCTCGAGAGCGCTCGGCGAAAACCGGCGGGTGGTCTGCGCTGCACCCGCCTATCTCGACGCCGCGGGACGCCCGGAACATCCCGATGACCTCTCCCGCCACGACTGCATCGTCATGCGCTTCGGCGCCAACCTCGACCGGGAGTGGACCTTTCAGGTCGAGGGCAAGCCCCACAAGGTGATGGTGCGAGGGCGGCGCGTCGCCAATGACGGCGGCCTGGTGGCCGAGTGGTGCCGCGCCGGCCACGGCATTGCGCTCAAATCCGTCTGGGACGTTGCCGAGGACCTGGCGTCCGGTGCGCTCGTCGAATTGCTCGCCGATTTTGCGGCGGGGGAAACCGGGCTCCAGATCGTCTATCCGCCGGCAAACGTCCAGCCGCGCCGCGTCCGGCTGCTGATCGATCGCATCGCCACGGAACTCGGCCAGATCGAAAACGTGGCGGCACGGGCACCTCGGAACTGAAGCCTGCGGCTTGAGGCGCACGGTTCGCCGCAGTGGCCGTCGTGCAACAGTTCGTCGCGATTGTCCGCGTTGCCCCGATCCGCCGCACAATCGGTTCCTCATGCCGCAGGACGATGCATTGCGGCGCGCGGCCGCTTCCCTTATGAAACATGAGTAACGTATTCAAGATAAATGCCGGCTCGGGGCCGGATGCTGGCGACGCGGCGCTCCGCGCGATCGCGTCGCGTGATGGAGAGGCGTTTTGATGACCGATGCGATGGTTGAGGGGCTTCATGAGCGGGAGGAGGGCAGGATCCGCCGCTTCTTCAGCCGTCGCCTGAGAAATCGCGAGGATGCGGTCGATGCCACGCAGGAGACCTTCGTGCGCATGCTGGAGGCGTCGCGCTCGACCTTGATCGAGAATCCGCAGGCCTATCTCTTTCAGGTCGCCCGCTCCGTCGCGCGGGTCGCGTCCGAGCGCGCCGCGCGCGAGCGGTCTATGTTCGTGGCCGACGAGGAGGGCGCCGATCATGCCGAAGACCGGCCGATCCAGGACCGCATCGTCAACGCCCGCCAATGCCTCCTGATCATGGCGCGCACGATCGAGGGCCTGCCCAACCGTTGCCAGCAGGTCTTCATCCTCAGCCGCCTGCATGGCCTCAGCAACGGCGCAATCGCCGCGGAGCTCGGCATTTCCAGAAACATGGTCGAAAAGCACATTATCCGGGCGCTGCTTGAATGCCGGAAAATGCGCGCCGAGATTAATTTCTGAACACACGTCAGGCAGAACAGCCCTTTCAACTCTAAGATGACGGGAGCGGTTCCGTGCGGGGGTCGCCCGATGGCATTTCACATCGACCGGAAGATTTGAATGAGCGGCAATCGCCAGAGCATCGATGACGGCATTCTTCAAGCAGCGGCGGCCTTTGTCGCACGGCTGCAGTCCGGCGATGCGACCGAGATGGATCGCCAGGCGCTGGAGCGCTGGCTCGCGGAGAATCCGGATCATCAGGCGGCCTATGACGAATTACGGGTGCTCTGGAGCGATCTTGGCGACGTGCCGATCCCCGCAGGCAGGCTTGGTGAGCTGAGGGCGCAGCGCCGTCGTCGGGTCGCCGGCTTCGTCGGGCTCTGTCTTGCCGCGGGCGTCGCGATCCTGTCGCTCTCGACGCCCTACGGCGACCGCTTTCGCGCCGACTACTACACAGGTGTCGGCGAGGTCAGGCGGATCGCGCTGGAGGATGGTACCCAGGTCGACCTCAACACCGACACGGCCCTCGTCGTCCGCTACGACGAGGGCCGCAGAACGGTGCGGATCCTGCGCGGCGAGGCTTTCTTCGCGGTTGCGAAGAACCCCCTGCGCCCCTTTGTCGTCGAGGACGGCGCGCTCAGCGCGAAGGCGCTTGGCACCCGCTACGCTGTGCGAACCGCCGGTGGCGGCGGGGCCGCCGACGTGCAGGTCGAGGAAGGGCGTGTCGAAGTCGAGGCGGCTGGCCAGAAGACGGTGCTTGGCGCCGGCGAAGCGGCGACGATCGACCGGCAAGGGCGGATTTCGCTGTCCAGGGCGGATGTCGCCGCCGGAACCGCGTGGCGCGACGGCAAGCTCGTGTTCTCGCGCCGGCCGCTGCGCGAGGTGCTCTCCACACTCGAGCGCTATCGCCGCGGCCGCATCCTGCTCATCGACCCGGCGGCCGGCGCGCTCGAGGTTTCCGGGATCTTCGACCTCAAGGACACCGACGACGCGCTTACGGCTCTGGAGGCGAGCCTGCCGCTCCGCGTGACCCGGCTGTCCGGCCTCATGGTCGTCGTCCAGTCGCGGTAGCGGCAAAGGGGGCGCACGGATGACGGCCATTTCGGGCGGGCGCCTCATCAAAAATGTTCCTGGCGACGTCAGGAGGTCCCGCTCCCAGCGCTCTTAGTCATGAGTGGCAGTGCTGAGGGTGGGCAAGGCGGATGACGGGGATGCCGTCGATCGTCCCTGCAGGCGGCCTGCCTGACGTTGAGTAGGGGATCTCGCATGAGAATTTTAAAGGGCCGCGGTTTGCAGCGCCGTTCTTTCACACGGGCGGCATTTGCCGGCGTTTCTTTCATTGCCTGCGCAGGGGCGGCAGAGGCGCAAGCCACGGCGACGCCGGCCGCGATGACGGCGCAAAGGACCATCCTTGTTCCGGCGGGATCTCTGGAAGCGGGTATTTTGAAACTTGGCCAGCAGGCAGATCTGCGCCTGCTCTATCCAAGCGCGCTGACCAGCGGGAAGGTGACCAAGGGCGTTGCCGGTGCTTATGCAACCGAAGCCGCGGTCAAGCAGCTGCTTGACGGAACCGGATTGGGCTACAGCGTCGTCGGCGACAAGACCGTGCGGATCTTCGATCCGCGGGATGCTGCCATCACCACCGGCGCCGTGGTCAGGGACGGCGCGACGCAGCTCGAAAAGATCGTTGCAGCCGGCGAAAAGACCGGCGCCGAGGGCATTGTCGAGACCGACGGATACGTCGCCAAATCCGCAAGGATCGCGACCAAGACCGATACGCCGGTCATGCAGACGCCGCAATCGATGTCGGTGATCAGCCAGAAGCAGCTGCAGGACCTGAAGCCCCAGAACCTGATGGAGGCGCTGAACTATACCCCGGGCGCCCGCGTCGGCCAGTACGGCGCCGAGCCGCGCTTCGACGCCTTCAAGGTGCGTGGCATCGACCTGACGCTGACCGGCATCTTCCGTGACGGCTTGCGCCAGATCGCCAGCCCCAACGGCCTCTTCCGGCTAGAACCCTATGGCGTCGAGGCGATTGCGACCCTGCGCGGGCCGGCCGCCTCGATCTATGGCGCAAGCTCGTCGGGCGGCATCGTCGATATCGTCTCGAAGCGGCCGACCAGCGAGCCGCTGCGCGAGGTCGAGGTTCAATACGGCTCCTTCGGACGGCTGCAGGGCGCCTTCGACGTCTCCGGGCCGCTCGATGACGAAGGCACGATGCTCTACCGCATGACCGGGCTTGCGCGCGACGGGCGCACGGAGATCGAGGCGGTCAAGGACGATCGCCTGTTCATTGCGCCGGCCTTCACCTGGCAGCCGGACGAGGGAACGAAATTCACGCTGCTTGGCGAATACATGGATTCCACCACCGGCGGCACCTGGGGCTACATCAACCGCTACGGGCCGGACGGCAAGTCTATCGGCGCGATCCCGACCTATGGCGGCGATGCCCGCTTCAACGATTTCACCCAGAAGCAGGCGCGCATCGGCTACGAGCTGGAGCATGAGCTCACGGACGGCGTCACGCTGTTTCACAAGCTGCGCTATTCCGACATCTCGACGCGACAGGAATGGGTGTTTGCAAAATATCCCGGCCTGACGGTCGAGGACAATTCCGGCCTTGCCAGCGACACCTACCTGAAGTTCGACTTCGACACCGGTGCGGCCGCCCACCAGCTGATCGCCGGCATCGACTACAGCTACATGAAATACACCTCCGCGCAGGGCAGCGGGCCGGATCTCTTCCGGGACGACTTCACCTATGTGCCGAAGCTGACCTCGACGCAGAAACAGTCGCAGAGCGGCCTTGGCATCTATCTCCAGGACCAGATCGAGTACGAGGCCTGGCGCCTGACGGCGGGCCTGCGCCACGACTGGGTCGACAACAGGTACGCGGTCGACGGCAGGCGTTTCAACCGCGACGACAGCGAAACGACGGCGCGCGCGGCCCTCGGTTATGTGCTGCCAAACGGCATGATGCCCTATGTCAGCTATGGCACTGCCTTCGTCTCCAACCCGGGCGTGATCCTCAATCTCGGCGGTACCGACACCCCGGCGATGCCAACGCTCGGCAAGCAGTGGGAAGCGGGCGTCAAATACGAGATCCCCGACCAGAACGCGACAATCACCGCCGCGGTCTTCAACATCGACCAGGAAAACGCCACGGTCTACGAAACGTCGTCGGGCCTGAACCTGCTGCGCCAGCTTGATCTGAAGTCCCGTGGGTTCGAGCTCGAAGGCACGGCTTCGCTCGACAACGGCTGGAGCTTCATCGCGTCCTATTCCTACAATGACGTCGAGATCACCAAGTTGACGTCGGAGACCCTCGGCAACCAGCTGAACTCCTCGCCCTACCACATGGTCTCGCTCTGGGCGGACTATGAGGTCCAGTCGGGCGTGCTCGAAGGGCTCGGCGTCGGCGCGGGCGTGCGTTATGTCGGTTCGAGCTTCGGCGACAACGTCCATACGCCGGTTCTCAACAACCAGGCGCGCACCTTCGTCGATGCTTCCGTGCGCTATGATCTCGGCGCGGCCAATCCGAATTTCGAGGGCGTGCGGTTGCAGCTCAATGCAACAAATCTGCTCGACGAGGTGGATCAGCTCTGCACCACGGGCTTCTGCTACTTCGACGAAGGCCGCAAGGTCGTCGCCAGCCTGCGCTACCGCTTCTGATGACGCAGCCGGCGGCCTATCCGGCAAGGCCATCCCCGGCCGCGATCTTCCTTGCGGTCGGCGGGCTCTATGTGGCGCAGAGCGTGATCGGCGGGCTGACCATGCTCGGCCTGCCGGCGGTCTTGCGGACGCAAGGTCTGCCGCTGGACCAGATCGGCCTTGTCTATCTGACGATTTTGCCCTGGGCGCTGAAGTTCCTCTGGTCGCCGCAGGTCGAGCGTTACCGCCTGCCTGCGGTCGGCCGCAACCGCTCGGCCGTCATCATTCTTGTCGGTGGCGCGCTTTCGGCGACGATGCTTGCCGTCCTTGGCCTGCTCGGCACGGAACGGCTGGCTCCGGTTCTCGCCTGCCTGGTGTTCATCGCGCTTTTCACCTCGACCGTGGACATCGCCTGCGACGGCTTTGCCGTCGAGACCTTGGCTGAGGAGCATCACGGTTGGGGCAATGCCGCCCAGGTCGGCGGCTCCTATGTCGGTTCGGCGATCGGCGCCGGCCTATTCCTCGTGCTTGTCGACCGGCTCGGCTGGGCGCTGGCGGTGTGGATCATGGCCACGGTGGTGCTTTCGCTCGGTCTGCCCTTCCTGCTTGGACCCGGTTCACGCCCGACGAGCGCAACGCGCAGCCACACGCCGTCGCTCAAGGCTGCGCTGCGCCGGTCCGACGTGCGCAAGGGGATGGTGCTCGCGGCGATCTATGTTTCCGCACAGAAATGGGGGCTCGCGATGCTCGGCCCCTTCCTCATCGACTACGGTTTCGATCTCGCCTCCGTCGGCATCTTGAACGGTATTGGCAGCATGCTTGTCGGGTTTGGCGGAGCGCTCGTCGGCGGGCTGCTCGTGCGTCTCTGCGGGGCGGCCACAGTGCTGATCGGCGCGCTTGTGCTGCAGGTGGCGATGCTTGTTGCCTTCGCCTATGTCGGCGCATCCGGCGATGTCGCGCGGTCGCTCGTGATGACGCTTGCGGTCGCCAGTTCCTCCGGCGTCATGGCGATCGGCTTCGTCGCGCTCTACGCGCAGTTCATGGGGCTCGCCGACCCGCGCCAGGCCGGCGTCGACTTCACTCTCTTCCAGTGCATGGACAGCCTGGTCGGAATGGCGGGCGGCCTCGGCGCCGGCTGGATCGCCGAACGCTTCGGTTACCCCACCTTCTTCTTGTGCGCGGCGGCGGTTTCGACGGTTGCGGTGCCTATGCTGGCGATCCTGCTGCGGCGGCAGCCGAATTCGGTTGGCGCGGAGCGCGCCTTGCCCTGATGCCGGCGCTCCTGCACGTGGGGGTGAGCGACCGCTCAGGGCACGGATCGAAGGGCAGGCCGGCTTTGAAACTGACGACGATAGCTCGCGGGCGAGATCGAGAAAGCGCGGGTGAAATGCTGGCGGAGCGATACCGTCGAGCCGAAACCGGCCATGTCGGCGATGTGATCGACAGAACAGCTGCCGGTTTCGAGCAGCCGTTGCGCCACGGCGAGCCGCTGCCCCAGAAGCCATTGGGTGAAGGTCGTTCCGGTCTTCTTGCGGAAATGGCGCGTGAAGCTGCGCAGGCTCATGCCGGCGTGATCGGCCAGGCGTTCGAGCGACAGCGGCTCGTTCAGATGCGCGATCGCCCAGGCGATCGTCGCTGCGAGCAGATCGCCGCTACCCTGCTTCGGCAAAGGCGCTTCGATGTATTGCGCCTGGTCGCCCTGGCGATGCGGCGCGACGACGAGGCGGCGGGCAATGCGGTTGGCGATCTCCGCGCCATGATCGGTGCGCACGATATGCAGGCAGCAGTCGATCGCCGCCGCCGTGCCGGCCGACGTCAGGATATCGCCCTCGTCGACGTAAAGCGCATTGCGGTTCAATGCGACCTCAGGATGGGCGCACTCGAATTCATCCGCCCAGGCCCAGTGCGTCGAAGCCGTTCTCCCATCGAGCAGCCCTGCCTCCGCCAGCACGAACGTGCCGAGGCAAAGGCCGACGAGCCGGGCGCCTCGGGCATGGGCCGTTCGTAGCGCAGAAAGCAGCGCCTGGGGTGGGCGATCGCTCGGCGCACCCCAGGCCGGAACGATGATCGTGTCCGCTTCCGTCAGACCGGAAAGGTCGTGTCCGACGTCGATGCTGAAGCCGGACATGGTGTGGATGGACCCGATCTTTTCGCCTGCGATCAGCAGTCGGTAGCGCGGAGCGCCGAGCTTCAGCAGGTCGTCGCCAAAGACGATGCAGGGCACCGAGAGGTGAAACGGGCTGATGCCTTCGAAGGCGACGACGGCAATGGTGTGCATGGTAGGAGGGTCCGGTGACACGAGATTGGCCGGAACCTATCACATATTGTCAGTCAGGCCACTTTCGCGACCGGGGCGTTTTTCCGATTTTTCGTCGCCTCGAAACGCGAAAGGAACGTCCCATGACACACCCGACCATCCGAACGATCGCCGGCGCTTGCGCCCCCGAAAGCCTCGACCCCGGCAAGACGGCCCTGCTGGTGATCGACTTCCAGAACGAGTATTTTGCCGGGCGCATGCCGATCCCGGATGGGGAGAAGGCGCTCGCCAGTGCCAAACGGTTGATCGAGCACGCTGATGGCGAGGGCATGGCGGTCTATCACGTCAAGCACGTCACGCCGGCGGGAAGCCCGGTTTTTGCCGAGGACAGTGCGACGTCGGACTTCCACCGCGACATCCGGCCGGCTGCCAACCACGCCGTCGTCAGCAAGTCCTCGGTCAGCGTCTTTGCAAGCACCGACCTTGGAGAACGATTGAAGGCGGCCGGCCTCGATACGCTCGTCATAACAGGGCTGATGACCCATGCCTGCGTCGCCGGTGCCGCGCGCGATGCGGTGCCGCTCGGCTTCAATGTCATCGTTGCAAGCGACGCCTGCGCCACGCGCGACCTCGATACGGGTGATGGTGAGGTCGTTTCGCACGCGACGCTGCATCGTGCGTCGCTGGTAGCGATCGACGATACGTTCGGCGACATCCTGACGACCGATCAGGTGCTTGCGCTGCCGCTTCGGTCCTGATCTCCAGACAAGTGTCGATCAGGCCGAGCCGCGCAGCATGATCTCGGCACTCAGGAGAATGCGCTCGTCCTCGGGGAAGGCGCCGCCGTCGTCGGTGGTTTCCCCGAGCTTGAACAGCAGGAGTTCGATCGCCAGCCTGCCGATCTCGTTGTAGTTCTGGGCCACCGTCGTCAGCGGCGGGCAGGTGTAGCGCGACAGGGGATGGTCGTCGTGGCCGGCAACGCGCAGATCCGCGTCGGCGTCACGGCCGACCTTGAGGCCGGACTGGAAGGCGGCGGCGATCACGCCGAAGGCGACACGGTCGTTGGCGCAAAGCACCGTCTGCGTCGGAAAGCCGCCTGATCCAAGGATGCGCAGCGTCTCGTCGAAACCGAACTTCTCGAAATCCCAGGAGCCGTTCGGTGTCGTCGCGACCAGCGCCGGTTCCATCTTCAGCTGCTGCATCGCCTCAAGATAGGCGTCGCGCCGGGCAATTGCGTTGTTGTTGACCGGCGGCATGCCTAGATAGCAGGGCGGGCTTCCCGAGCGGCAGAGATAATCGACCATCAGCCGGAAGCTCTGGCGGTTGTCGGTGCCGACGAAGGAGGAGCTGTCGTCGAGCGGCGAGTCCACATAGATCAGCGGAATGCTGTCGCCGAGTGCCGTCAGGGTCTTGTGATGCGACTGCACGCCGAGCGGGGCGATGATGGCGCCGGCGACGTTCATCGACTTGAAGGTCTCGATCGCCCGCTCCTCCATCTCGGGCCTTCCGTCGGACGAGAGCACGAAGGCGAGAAAGCCCGCCTGGTTGGCGATGTGCTCGATCCGGCGCGTCAGCGCCATGTAGAACGGGTCGGTCGAGTTCGGGACGATGACACCGAGGATGTTGGTGCGGCGGCGGTTCAGGTTGACGGCGAAGATGTTCGGTCGAAAACCCGACTGCTTGATCGCCGCCTCGATTGCGTCCCGGGTCCTCTTCCTGACCGAGCTTGGATCATTGAAGTATTTCGAGACCGTTGGCCGCGACAAGCCGACGAACTCGGAAAAATCCTCCATGGTCTTGATCTGTCTGTCCACGGTCGCTGTACCCCATATTGTTTTGATTTCGTTTATAGGTTCATTTCGAGGGGATAGGCAGTACCGGCTCGGAAATATTCACCGAATGGAGAGCCGGGCGCGAGAACGCCGTGCGTTCATTTGAACGCACAAACGACGCTCTCGTCCTTTGGTGCAAGAGCATCTTTACTGCTCCAAGCGGTTCCACTTGAAGGCAGGCTGCTCTAGCCCCGGCAGGCCGTGAAATAGTCCTCAAGAACCCGGTCGATTGCAGCAATCGCCAATGGTTTTGCTTTGGCCGCGACTTCGCCGTCGCGCACGCGCTCGTAACTGCCCGGAAGATACTGGCTGATCAACGTTTCCGGGATGGCGACGCCATCAAGAAGCGCGAGCAGGTCTTCGACGGCAGCGGCGACCTTTGGGTGCGGCCAGTAATAGCGGATACGATCGCTGTAGGAGAAATGCCGTTGCAGCCGCTGGGCCTCCGGCGACCCATGGTAATACTTGCCCCAGTTGGCAGGCTCCTCGCGCATCACGCTCTCGGTGACCGATGCAAGCGTCTGTTTGCGTGCGTCGGGAAAGAGGAAGGCGGCGATCTGGTCGAGGCCGTAGAGCGCTTCGCGCAACGCGAAGGTCAGGCCCGGGCCGACCTTGAGAATGGCAAAACCATCGGAAACCAGGTCACGCAGCGCTTCGGGCGTCTGGTAGTCGGTCGAATGGGCCTCGAAGACGATGCCGTCGAGCTGGCCGAGCGTCGCGCTCAGCTTTTCGGCCTTGTGCCTGTCATAGGCGATCACGTTCTCGTTGCCGAATTCGACACCCGGCTGGACGACGGCGCCGACCACCCGGCTGAAGGCGTCGGCGGCACCGGCGGCTTCGAAGGCCTGCCGATGGATCGCCACCGTCTCGACCGCCGCCTCGGGTGCGGTGACCTCCAGCGTCTCCAGTTCTTCGAGCGCCCCGCCTGGAACAGGCACTTCGGTGCCGATGATATAGACGGGGGCGATACCGTCGCGACCGGAAATGGCGGCTTCGGCTGCAGCCGCAAGGCGCGCGGCGCGTTCCGCCGTCACCGCGTCGGGCAGCGCTACCGGTTCGCCGGCGCAGCCCATGCTGGTGTCAAGATGCAGCTTGGTGAAGCCGGCCCTGGCATAGGCCTCGATCATGGTCGCCGCCTTGCCCATGGCCTCGCCGGCCGGCAAATGCTTCCACGGGTTGGGCCCGAGGTGGTCGCCGCCGAGGATGATCCTGTCCTTGGGGAAGGAAACGCGATCGGCGATATCGCCGACGAAGTTTGTGAAGTCGGCGGGCGTCATGCCGGTATAGCCGCCATCCTGGTTGACCTGGTTGCAGGTCGCCTCGATCAGGAGCGCCGCATCGTCTTCAAGCGCGCGCAGCATGGCGGCTTCGATCACCAGCGGATGGGCCGAGCAGACGGAGGGAATGCCGCGCGGACCGGGGCGATGTTTCCAGCGGGCGATGTCGATCAGCAGGTTCTGTTGCATGGCAGTCAGGCCTTTCGCGCGGTGATGAAGGTTTCGAGGTCGGCGCGCGTCGAGGCGCCTTCCATCGGGCCGGAGACCGTGACGGCGCGGGCACCAGAGGCGTTGGCGAACTCCAGTGCGTCCTCGGGTTTCGCCCCGTTCAGCCAGAAGGTGACGAACGTCGCGCCGAAGCAGTCGCCAGCGCCGGTCGGGTCGACCTCCTCGGCCGGAAAGCCCGGATGCGAGAGCGTGGTTTCGGCGTCGAAATAGCTGGCGCCTTCGGCGCCGCGCTTGACGACGATGACCTTGATGCCGGCAGCAAGCAGCTCGGACACGGCTTCCGCCTCGGTCTTTGCGTGTGTGAACAGGAAGAGTTCCTGCCCGCTCGGCAGGAAGACGTCTGTCCTTGCAAGCACCGTCTGCAGCGCGTCGCGCATGCCCGGGCTGTCGAGGATTTCCGGGCGCAAGTTCGGATCGAAGGACACCGTGCCGCCGGCCGCCTTGATAATCTCGATCGCTTCGAGAATGCTCTCGACCACACCCGGGGCGTAGAGCGACGAGCCCATCACGTGCAGGTGGCTGCAGCTTCTGACCAGCGCTCTTGCCGCGTCATCGAGGCAGATCGTGCCGCAGGCGCTGTGGCGGATATTGAACACGAAGGCGCGGCTGCCGTCGGGCCGGTAGCGCACGAAGGCGCTGCCGGTGGTGCCGAGCGGATCGACGGCGATGCCGGAGACATCGACGCCGTCCGCCTTGAGGCGGTCGAGATTGACATGGCCGAAGTCGTCATCGCCGATGCGCGAGACGATCGCGGCCGCCTGGCCGAGCTTGCCGACCTGGTCGATGAAGATCGCCGGTGCGCCCGAAGGGTAGGGCCCGATCAGTGACGTCGCCTGCCGGAAGCCGTCGCCCTTCTCGGTGGCGATGATCTCCACGAGGATTTCGCCGATCGTCAGTATCTTGTGCATGGTCATGTTTCTCTTGAAATCAGCGCTTGGCCTGCTTGGCGCGCACGTCGAGCCAGACCGCGATCAGGATCACCAGCCCTTTGACGATGAGCTGGTAGAAGTAGGGGACAGACAGCATGTTCATGCCGTTGTTCATGACGCCGATGATGAGCGCGCCGATGAGCGTTCCGACCATGGTGCCGACGCCGCCTGCAAGCGAGGTGCCGCCGAGCACGGCTGCAGCGATTGCGTCGAGCTCGTAGCTCATGCCGGCATTGGTCTGGGCGGAGAACAGGCGGGAGGACAGAAGCACGCCGCTGATCGCCGCCATCACGCCCGAGATCATGAAGATGGTGATCTTCAGCCTGTCGACCTTGATGCCCGAATAGACCGCCGCTTCGCGGTTGCCGCCCGTCAGGTAGGCGCGACGGCCGAAGCTGGTCTTGCTCAGGAGGATGTGGTTGACGAGGAAGAGGACGGCGACGACCCAGATGATGATCGGCAGGCCGAGAAAACTCTCCGTGCCGATCGCCGTCCAGGTCGAATTCTCGATCATCGCCGGCGCGCCGTTGGTCGGCAGACTGACCATGCCGCGGTAGATGCCCATCGTCGCCACCGTGACGATGAAGGAGGGCAAGAGCAGTTTCGCAGTCAAAACGCCATTCAGCATGCCCATCAGCGCGCCGGCGATGAGCGTGACGGCGAGCGCCGGGGCGAAGCCGAGGCCGAAGGCGAAACATTGCGCCCCGACCATGCCGGCGACCGCGATGATCGAGCCGACCGAAAGATCGATCTCGCCGAGCAGGATCACCCAGGTCATGCCGAAGGCGGCGATGGCCACCACGGCCACCTGCTGCAGGATGTTCATGACGTTGACGACCGACATGAAGCGCGGGTTGAGGAAGGAGAAGACGACGCAGAGCATCACCAGCGACAAGAGGATGCCGCCATATTGTTTCAGGGCGCGCATGAAGGCGGCCTGGGTTTCGGATTGCTGTGTCATGATGTGAATCCCGTGGCGTGCGCCATGATCGTTTCAGGGTTGAGGTCGGCACCGGAGAGGGTTGCGCCGATGACGCCCTCGTGCATGACGACGACGCGGTCGCTCATTCCCAGAACCTCCGGCAGCTCGGAGGAGATCAGCAGGATCGCCGTGCCCTCGGCCGCCAGCTGGCGGATGATCTTGTAGATTTCGAACTTGGCGCCGACATCGACGCCGCGGGTGGGCTCGTCGAGGATCAGCACCTTGGGTTTGGTCAGGAGCCACTTGGCGAGCACGATCTTCTGCTGGTTGCCGCCGCTCAAGGATCCGGACGGCGTGTCGAGCGAGTGGGTCTTGATCGCAAGCCGCCCGACCTCTGTGGCTGCCGCTTCGCGCTCGGCACGGCTGCGGGTGAAGCCGAGCGGTCCGGTGAAATCCGAGAGCGCCGCCATCGAAATGTTCCAGCCGACGCTGTGGCCGAGGACCAGGCCCTCTTCCTTGCGGTTTTCGGTGACGAAGCCGATGCCGCGAGCGATCGCCTCCGCCGCTGATCGGAAGCGGACTGGCTGCCCCTCGAGGCGCACGGTGCCGGTGGCCGCCTTCATGCCGAAGAGCGCGTTCATCACCTCGGAACGGCCGGAACCGACGAGGCCGAAGAAACCGAGGATCTCGCCCGGCCTGACATCGAAGGAGATATCCTCGAATTCGCCGTCCCGGGTAAGGCCGTCGACCGAGAGAATTGGCGCTGCCGCGGAACGCTCATGGGTCCGTGGCGGGTAGATCTCGTCCATGCGGCGGCCGACCATCAGCGCGATCAGCGCCTCGATCGTGACGTCATTGCGATCATGGGTGGAGACATACTCGCCGTCGCGGATGACGGTGATGTCGTCGCTGAGCCGCATGATCTCTTCCATGCGGTGGGAGATGTAGATGACGGCGACGCCGCGGCTCTTCAGCCGTGCGATGATCTGAAACAGGATCTCGGCTTCGCTGTCGCTGAGCGAGGAGGTCGGTTCGTCGAGGATGACGACCTTGGCCTCGTGGCTCAAGCCCTTGGCGATTTCGACGAGCTGGCGCTGGGCGATCGAGAGATTGCCGACCTTTTCGCTGACATCGATGGGCAGGCCGAGATCGGCGACGATCGCGCGGGCCCTGGCGATGAGCGCCTTGTCGTTGATGAAGCCGAAGCGGCGCGGCTCGCGGGTGGCGAGAATGTTCTCGGCGACCGTGAGGTTGCTGCAGAGGCTGAGCTCCTGGAAGACGATCGCGAGCCCGAGGCTTGCTGCGTCCTGCGGATCGGCGGGCCGGTAGGGTTTTCCGTCCAGGGTGATCGCACCCGAGGTAGCCTCGTGCACGCCGGCCAGGATCTTCATCAGCGTCGATTTGCCGGCGCCGTTTTCGCCGAGCAGCGTGTGCACCCGGCCGCGCCGGACCTTGAGGCGCATGCCCCTCAGCGCCGCGACCTGGCCGAAGGACTTGGTGACGTTGTCGATTTCGAGAATGGTATCGGTGGTCGAACCAAACATGGCGGCCTCCTTCGGGTCAGCCGAGGGGGACGCCTCCGGCCAAAGGCCGAAAGCATGCACCCAATGGGTTGCCGCCGCCTCCTGCGTGAAGGCGACGGCGGTCCTGGGAGGACTTACTTCGCGGTGTAGACGCCGGGCACGATCGGCTGTTCGGCCGGGACGGTCTCGCCGGCGGCGACCTTGACGGCGGTGTCGACCGCCTGCTTGCCCATCTGGTCCGGGAACTGCTGGATGACGCCGACCATGACCGGGTTGGTGTCGACGGCGTCGCGCGCTTCCTTCATGCCGTCAAAGCCGATGACCTTGACCTGGGATTCGAGGCCAGCAGCCTTGACCGCGACGGCGGCCGCAAGTGCTGCGTCGTCGCCGAAGCCGAAGATGCCGGTGATATCAGGATTGGCCTGCAGCATGTTCTGGGCGGCGGCCAGCGCTTCGGCGCGGGTGATTCCGGTCTGGATCGCGACGATTTCCATATCCGGATGCTTGGCGATCGCTTCCTTGAAGCCGTTGACGCGGTTCACCACCGACTGGACGGTCGGATAGTCGATGACGGCAACCTTGCCCTTGCTGTCGAGGACCTTGGCCATCAGCTCGCCGGCCTTGACGCCGCCGGTGAAATTGTCGGTGCCGATATGCGATGTGACGGTCGCGCCGTTGGCCGGAACGTCGACGGTGATCACCTTGATGCCGGCCTTCTCAGCCTTTTCGATGGCGGCGCGCACGCCCTGGCTGTCGACTGGTGAAATCACGATGACGTCGACGCCCTTGACGATGAAGTCCTCGACGTCGGCGAGCTGCTTGTTGAGGTCCTGGTTGGCGATCGAGACTTCCAGCTTGACGTTCTTGGCTTCAGCCTCGGCTTTCATCGCGTCTGCGAGCTCGATGTAGAACGGATGTTGCTGGGTCAAAAGCGACGCGCCGATGCCGTCGGCAAACGCGGTGGAAGCAAGGAGCGACAGTGCGGTGCCGGCGACGAGCGATTTCAGAATGCGGGACATGGTCATGGTTTCCTCCCTGGAAACGGCGCGGGCCTTCGGTCTGTCAGCCAAGCTGGCGAGGCCCTCCCACCGCCGTCTTGGTGGAGGCGTAATAATCATAAAACTTTTCGCGCGTCAAATTTTAAAAATACGCAAATAAAAATAATTGTGATTACGAGACAAAAATATTGATTGCACAATCCGCATTTCCTGCCGCTGTCCGGCGGCGCCCACCGGTTTATGGGTAGCCTCTTCCCGGCGCTTGCCTTCTGCGCCTGTTGCCCCAGACTGATGCGCAGACGGTGACGGAGGTGATCGACATGGGTCAGTCCCAAAAGACGGTGCGCGTGCGTATCCTCGGGCGTGTTCAAGGCGTCAGCTTTCGCGTGTGGACGCGCAACGAGGCCGAGAGGCTGGGGCTGGCGGGATGGGTGAAAAACGAGCCCGACGGTTCGGTTTTTGCGGTGATCAATGGTTCGGAAGAGGCGGTGGCGACGATGCTCGAACGCTTGGGCGAGGGGCCGCCGATGGCGTCGGTGACGCAGGTCATCACCGAATTCGTCGAAACGACTGGTGAGATCAAGGGGTTCCGCATCACGCGCTAGGCAACATGAGCGCACGCAAGAAAAAGCCGCCCGAAGAGGCCATTGCTCCGGGCGGCGTCTTCAATTGCGGGCGACAATCCGGCGATCAGAAATCCCAGTCTTCGTCCTCGGTCGCCACCGCCTTGCCGATGACGTAGGAGGAGCCGGAACCGGAGAAGAAGTCGTGGTTCTCGTCGGCGTTCGGCGACAGGGCCGAGAGAATGGCCGGGTTCACCTTGCAAGCCTCGGCCGGAAACAGCGCTTCGTAGCCGAGGTTCATCAGTGCCTTGTTGGCGTTGTAGTGCAGGAACTTTTTCACGTCCTCGGTGAGGCCGACGCCGTCATAGAGCGCCTCGGTGTATTTCGCCTCGTTGTCGTAGAGCTCGAGCAGAAGGTCGAAGGAAAAATCCTTGATTTCCTGACGGCGCTCTTCGCTCAGGCGCTCAAGGGCACGCTGGAACTTGTAGCCGATGTAATAGCCGTGCACCGCCTCGTCGCGGATGATCAGGCGGATCATGTCGGCGGTGTTGGTGAGCTTTGCCCGGCTCGACCAGTACATCGGCAGGTAGAAGCCGGAATAGAACAGGAAGCTCTCGAGGAAGACGCTCGCAACCTTCTTCTTCAGCGGATCGCCTGAGGCGTACTCTGCCATGATCAGCGCCGATTTCTTCTGCAGGAACTCGTTTTCCTCCGACCAGCGATAGGCGTCGTCGACGTCAGGCGTCAGGCAGAGCGTCGAGAAGATCGACGAATAGGAGCGCGCGTGCACCGCCTCCATGAAGGAGATGTTGGAAAGCACCGCCTCCTCGTGCGGGGTTGCGGCATCCTCCATCAGCCTGACGGCGCCAACGCCGTTCTGGATCGTATCGAGCAGGGTCAGGCCGGTGAAGACGCGGATGGTGAGCGTCTGCTCCTCGGATTTAAGCGTCGCCCAGGACGGGATGTCGTTGGAGAGCGGCACTTTTTCCGGCAGCCAGAAATTGCCGGTCAGGCGGTTCCAGACCTCCAGGTCCTTGTCGTCCTCGATCCGGTTCCAGTTGATGGCGCGGATGCGGCTTGCGGGTTTGCTGTGCATGTTCATGGTCGGACCTTTTAGAATGGTGTTGGCCCCTCATCCCGCGGTGAGGGTTGCCCCCTCATCCGCCTGCCGGCACCTTCTCCCCGCGGGCGGGGAGAAGGGACTAAGCCGCACCGTCCGAACGCATCCATCAGCGTTTCGCGTGGTACGTCCCCTCTCCCCGCCTGCGGGGAGAGGGGTGGGGTGAGGGGCATCGAATAGGGATGCGAGGTTACAGCGCGCAGGAGACGCAGCCCTGGACCTGCGTGCCCTCGAGCGCCATCTGGCGAAGGCGGATGTAGTAGATGGTCTTGATGCCCTTCTTCCAGGCGTGGATCTGGGCGCGGTTGATGTCGCGGGTCGTCGCGGTGTCGCGGAAGAACAGCGTCAGCGACAGGCCCTGGTCGACGTGCTGGGTGGCCGCCGCATAGGTATCGATGATCTTTTCCGGTCCGATCTCGTAGGCGTCCTGGTAGTATTCCAGGTTGTCGTTGGTCATGAAGGCGGCCGGATAGTAGACGCGGCCGATCTTGCCTTCCTTGCGAATCTCGATCTTCGAGACGATCGGGTGGATCGAGGAGGTCGAGTGGTTGATATAGGAAATCGACCCTGTCGGCGGCACCGCCTGGAGGTTCTGGTTGTAGAGACCGCCTTCCATCACCGCCTGCTTCAGCTCCAGCCAGTCGTCCTGCGACGGGACCGCGATGCCGGCCTTCTCGAACAGGTCTTTCACCTTCTCGGTCTCAGGCAACCATTCGCTTTCCGTGTATTTGTCGAAATACTCGCCGGACGCGTATTTCGAGTTCTCGAAGCCCTTGAAGCTTTCGCCGCGCTCGATGGCGATGCGGTTGGAGGCGCGGATGGCGTGGTAGGTCACCGTATAGAAATAGATGTTGGTGAAATCGACGCCTTCCTCCGAGCCGTAGTAGATGCGCTCGCGGGCGAGGTAGCCGTGCAGGTTCATCTGGCCGAGGCCGATCGCGTGGCTGTCGTCGTTGCCCTTCTCGATCGAGGGCACCGAGGAGATGTGGCTCATGTCCGATACGGCCGTCAGCGCCCGGATCGAAGTCTCGATGGTCTTGCCGAAATCGGACGAGTCCATGGCGGCGGCAATGTTCAGCGAGCCGAGATTGCAGGAGATGTCCTTGCCCATGTGCTTGTAGGACAGGTCGTCGTTGAATTCGCTCGCCTCGCTGACCTGCAGGATCTCCGAGCAGAGATTGCTCATGGTGATGCGGCCCGCAATTGGGTTTGCCCGGTTCACCGTGTCTTCGAACATGATGTAGGGGTAGCCGCTTTCGAACTGGATCTCGGCAAGGATCTGGAAGAAATCGCGTGCCTTGATCTTCTTCTTGCGGATGCGTCCGTCCTCGACCATCTCTCGGTATTTTTCGCTCACCGAGATCTCGGTCAAGGGCACGCCATAGACGCGTTCCACGTCATAGGGCGAAAACAGGTACATGTCCTCGTTGTTGCGGGCGAGTTCGAAGGTGATGTCCGGGATGACGACGCCGAGCGACAGCGTCTTGATGCGGATCTTCTCGTCGGCATTCTCGCGCTTGGTGTCGAGGAAACGCATGATGTCGGGGTGATGGGCGTGCAGGTAGACGGCACCGGCCCCCTGGCGGGCGCCGAGCTGGTTGGCATAGGAGAAACTGTCCTCGAGCAGCTTCATCACCGGGATGATGCCGGAGGACTGGTTTTCGATCTGCTTGATCGGCGCACCCATCTCGCGGATGTTGGTGAGCGACAGCGCCACGCCGCCGCCGCGTTTTGAAAGCTGCAGCGCCGAATTGATCGCGCGGCCGATGCTCTCCATGTTGTCCTCGACCCGAAGCAGGAAGCAGGAGACGAGCTCGCCACGGGCTTTCTTGCCGGCGTTGAGGAAGGTCGGGGTCGCCGGCTGGAAACGGCCGGAAATGATCTCGTCGACGAGATCGCGGGCGAGCCCCTCGTCGCCGCGCGCAAGCGCCATCGCCACCATGCAGACGCGGTCCTCGTAGCGCTCCAGGTAGCGCTTTCCGTCGAAGGTCTTCAGCGTGTAGGAGGTGTAGTATTTGAAGGCGCCGAGGAAGGTCGGGAAGCGGAACTTCTTCGAATAGGCGTGGTCGTAGAGATCGCGCACGAAATTGAAGGAGTACTGGTCGAGCACCTCCTGCTCGTAATAGCCTTCGGTCACCAGATAATCGAGCTTCTCGCGCAGGTTATGGAAGAAGACGGTGTTCTGGTTGACGTGCTGCAGGAAGTACTGCTTTGCCGCCTGCCGGTCCTTGTCGAGCTGGATCCTGCCATCCTCGTCATAGAGATTGAGCATGGCGTTGAGCGCATGATAATCGAGCGCTGTTTCCGTCGCCTTCAGGGGGCGTTCGAGTGTCGTGACGTCCAAAATCGTTCCATCCCGTTTCTGACATTGGCGACGTCCTCGTCGGTTCCGAGAAGCTCGAACCGGTAGAGGTAGGGCACCCGGCACTTGGCCGAAATGACGTCGCCGGCGATCCCGTAGGTCGCGCCGAAATTGCTGTTGCCCGCAGCAATCACGCCGCGGATGTGAGAGCGGTTGCCCGCATCGTTCAAGAAACGGATCACCTGTTTCGGCACCGCACCGCGGCCGTCGTCGCCGCAATAGGTCGGTACGACAAGCACATAGGGCTCGGTGACCGTCAGTGCTGACTTACCTTCCTTCAACGGGATGCGGGCGGCGCGAAGGCCGAGCTTTTCGACAAAACGATGGGTGTTTTCCGAGCGGCTGGAAAAATAGACGATCAGGCCCATCGCTTCGCGCCTTCAGGCGAGCGCGCCGATCATGTCCGGCCGGAAGCCCGCCCAATGCCGCTCGCCGGCAATGACCACGGGGACCTGGCGGTAGCCGAGGTCCTGCACCAGCGCGAACGCATCCGCATCCTCGGAGATGTCGACGATCCTGTAGTCGATGCCCTGGCGATCAAGCGCGCGGGTGGTGGCGGTGCATTGTACGCAGGCGGGCTTGCTGTAAACGGTGACGGACATGGGTTCCTCGTGAATGGGATCTGAAAACTGGGCACAAAAGGTCGTCGGCGCGCGCGGACGCGAACCGTCAAAGTGGCGATGGACAACGAAATACCGTGCCTCGAGCCGAACTGGCCGAAGTTGGCATCGTCAGACAGGCCCGATGATCGCTCGGAGCGACCGGGCCGGATCGTTCGTGACAGGGCGCGCCGGAATCTTGGAGTTTCGGCACACGGCATTTCGATCAGGCGCGCGAAACCGCGCACCCGTTGCGATCGGGTGGATCTGAACTGGAAGAAACTGACATGACTTCACCCCGAAGCTTGCGGCAGGTTGCCGGGGAGATGTCGAGACGATTGGGCAGGATCATCCTGCCGCGCGCAACTCAACCCTCCGGACACCCCGCCCGTGGACGTTTGGTGTTCGAGGCAGGTCTCCTGGCTCACGGGTCAAAGCTTCCATCCTGACCTTCCCGAGGCCTCATGCCTCAGTGATCCAATTCCGGACAGTCGCTCGCCGTCTACAGTTGCGGGGGCAGCTACGGCATAGCCGGGCAGAAATCCGCCAGCGCACCGTATTCCCATCTTAGCCCTCAATCCCTACGAATCGAGAGAACCTTGAACACTAGATATAGTAGTTGATCGCAAATTTGCGTCAATAGGTTCCGTGTGCGGAATAGCAGGGCGAGGGGATGATTTCTTTTGCAATGTGGATAACGGGGAGTAAACGGCTCTACGTCGCCAAGGCTGTGGATAGGGGAAGCGCCGGCGCTGCCGCGGCGGGGTTCCGACGCTCCGCCTCTTCAGTTGGCGAATGCCGGCACGGGCCGGTTGTCAGCATCGACGGCGACCATCACGAAGGTTCCGGTGACCGTTCGCCTTCTGTGGCCTGTCAGAAGCTCTTCCGACCAGAGCTCCACCTCGACTGTCGCCGAACTGCGCCCGGTTCGCACAATCCGGGCGACGGGTTCGATGATCGAGCCGATCGTGATGCGGTGCCTGAAGTCCATGCCGGTGCAGGAGGCAAGCACGGTTTTGCGGCCGCTCCGGCGCGTCGCCGCAACGAAGGCTGCCTTCGTCATATTGGCAAGAGCGTCACCGCCGAACATCGCGCCAAAACTGTTGGCCTGGTCGGGAAAGACGATGTCGACCATGCGCAGCGCGCCATCGCTTTCGGGTGTGATCGTCACTGCATCGAGCGGCGGCAGCACCCAATCTGCTTTATCGGCACCCGGCATTGCGACCATCGTGAACGTGCCGCGGCTGCAGAGTTTTCGGCTGCCGGTGAGCATATTCTCCGCGGTCATGTCGACCGAGACCGCCATCGATCGCCTGCCGACGCGGATCGGCTGGCCGCTGAAGCTGACGATCTGACCGATGCGGGCCGGGGCGCGAAAGTCGACCCGATCGCAGGACGCGGTGACGAAGGGCACTCGGCCGTGGCGGGTGGCGACGATGAAGGCGATCCGGTCCATGAGCGCGAGACCGCTGCCACCGAAAAGCGTGCCGTGATGATTGGTGTCGCCCGGAAAGACGATGTCGATCAGGGTGGCTGGCGCCGAGGTCTCCCTCGACGCCGCTTCAGTTTGGTCCGTCATGTACGGATGGTCTCACGTAACGGCGCCCTTGGCCTCTGGCGCAGTGCCTTCGCCGCTGCGACCATGTTGACGAGCGCTGGCCGCGTCTCTTCCCAGCGCCGGGTCTTCAGTCCGCAATCGGGGTTAACCCAGATCTGCTCCGGCGCGAGACCTTCGGTCGCCTTCTCGATGAGATGCACCATATCCGCGACGCCGGGCACGCGTGGAGAATGGATGTCGTAGACGCCCGGGCCGATCTCGTTCGGATAGGCCTTTTCGGTGAACGCGCCGAGCAGTTCCATCTTCGACCGGGATGTCTCGATCGAGATGACGTCGGCATCCATTGCCGCGATCGCCGCCATGATGTCGTTGAACTCGGAATAGCACATGTGGGTGTGGATCTGGGTGGCGTCGGCGACGCCGGCGGCGCTGAGCCGGAAGCATTCGACCGCCCAGTCGAGATAGGCTTTCCGGTCGTCCTGTCTAAGCGGCAGGCCCTCCCGCAGGGCCGGTTCGTCGATCTGGATGACGGCGATGCCTGATGCCTCGAGGTCGGTCACTTCATCGCGCAATGCCATCGCGATCTGCCGGCAGACCACCGATCGCGGCAGGTCGTCGCGCACGAAGGACCATTGCAGCATCGTGACGGGACCCGTCAGCATGCCCTTGACCGGGCGATCGGTGAGCGACTGTGCGAAGGCCGCCCAGTCGACCGTCATCGGGTTTGGCCGCGAGACGTCGCCGAAGATGACCGGCGGGCGGACGTAGCGCGAACCATAGCTCTGGACCCAGCCGCTCTGGGTGAAGGCGTAGCCCGAGAGTTGCTCGGCGAAGTACTGCACCATGTCGTTGCGTTCGAACTCGCCATGGACCAGCACGTCGATGCCGATCTCCTCCTGCCAGCGCACTGCCTGCTCGGTTTCCCGGCGCAGATAGGCGACGTAATCGACATAGCTGAGTTCGCCCTTGGCATGCAGCGAGCGGGCCTGGCGGACTTCCGATGTCTGCGGGAACGAGCCGATCGTCGTTGTCGGGAAGAGCGGCAGCGACAAGCGCTCCGCCTGCAACTGGCGGCGCGTCGCAAAGGCCGAATGCCGCCGGCTGTCGGCAGCCGTCAGCGTCTTCAGCCGTCCGGCGACCAGCGGGTCATGGACCTTGAGCGACGTCAGCCGGGTGCTTGCCGCCGCGTTCGAGGCTGAGAACACGTGTTCGGGATTGGCGAGCCCCGGCTCGAAGGCGCGGGCAAGCAGGCTCAGTTCGTCGAGTTTCTGCACGGCAAAGGCAAGCCAGGAGAAAAGCTCCGGATCGAGCGCCCGCTCCAGGTCAAGATCGATGGGCACGTGCAAGAGCGAGCACGAGGGCGCAAGCTCGACGCGGTCGCCGCCATGGGCGGCGATCAGTGGTTGCAGCCTGCGAAACAGCGCGGCGAGATCAGCGCGCCAGATGTTGCGGCCATCGACGACGCCAAGCGAGAGCACCCGGTCGGCCGGGGCTGACTGGACCAGCGCATCAACCTGCTGTGGCGCGCGCACAAGATCGACATGAAGCCCGGCCACCGGGAGCGCGAGTGCGGCCGCCGTGTTGTCGCCGATCGTGCCGAAATAGGTCGCCAGCATGATCTTCAGGCGCGGCGCTTCGGCGGCGAAGGTGCGGTAGGCGAGATCGAGGGCGCGGCGGTCCCTGTCCGTGAGATCGAGCGCCAGGCAGGGCTCGTCGATCTGCACCCACTCGGCGCCGGCATCTGCGAGTTCGGTGAGGACCCGAACATAGACCGGCAGCAGACGCTCGATCAGGTCGACAGGATGAAAGTCGCCGCCCTTGGCCTTGCCGAGCTTCAACAGGGTCACCGGGCCAAGCAGGACGGGGCGTGTGCGATGGCCGAGCGCCTCGGCCTCCAGATAGGCCTCGAGCGGCCTATTGTGCGTCAGCTCGAAGCGTTGGTCGGGCGCAAATTCGGGCACCATGTAATGGTAGTTCGTGTCGAACCACTTGGTCATTTCGAGCGCGGGATTGCCGCCGTCATTCGCGGCATGCGTGCAGCCGGAGGCGCAAGGGCTGCCGGTCGAGCCGCGCGCCATGGCAAAATAGGTGTCGAGATCGACAGGGCCACCCTTCCAGCCGTAGGCGGGCGGGATCGCGCCGACGAGCACGGCGGTATCGAGCACGTGATCGTAAAAGGAGAAGTCGTTGGACGGGATGATGTCGATACCGCGCGCCTTCTGCGCGCCCCAGTTTTCTGCGCGCAGCCTGCGGCCGGTGTCGATTAGGTCGTCGCGGCTGATCTTTCCAGCCCAATAGCGTTCAAGCGCGAACTTCAGTTCGCGCTGGCGACCGATGCGCGGGAAGCCGAGATTGGCAGTCTTGATGGTCATTTCCTTACCCCGAAGGTTGTGGGCAAGGCTTTGAATGCGACGCATCCGCCGGCGCGGAAAATCCCGCACCGTCAACGCGCCTCATCGGACACCCCGCCCGTGGACGTTGTTCATCGCGGCAGGTCTCCTGGCTTGCGGGTCGTCACGAACCGTTCCGTCTTCCCGAGGCGTCTTCCTCAGTGACATCATCGAACGGCCGCTCTCCGCCTACAGTTGCGGGGGCAGCTCCGGCATGGGCGTTTTTGAGGCGCCGCACCGAATTCCCTCTTAGCTCCGTCCCGCCCAAAAGGCGGAACCGAGAACCACGATTGCAGGACAATGCCCTGCAATCGAACGCGCGTCAATCGCATAAAGAAATGCTTATGTCTTTATTTTCTCCGACCGATGCGCGCGGCGAAGCGGTCACGCGGCGAGGGGCTTCGATATGTTGCCGGGCCGGCTGCGGCTTTGCCGGTTCCGGACATTCCTCCGGCCAGTGCCACGGATCCGTCGTATCGCCGACGCGCGCGCGGATATGATCCTGGTCCCGCGTCAGGCCGATGTCGCGGAGCTGGAATTCGTTGAAGGTGTCGATCGCAACCGAGGGACCAAGGGCCTTGTCGGCCCAATTCAGGATGCGATAAATCGTTGATCGCACTGCGTTAAGCATTGCTATCCTCATTTCTTTGCGGTGGTGTGTTCGCGAGAAAAGTGAGGATTTTTGCCGTTTCGCGCAAAGCGATTTCTCGCATGCTGGCATAAAGAATGCTTATCTCAGCGCCATGAGCAAGATTCCACCCATGAGTGCGGTCCGAGCCTTCGAGGCGGCGGCCAGACATCTGAGCTTCACCCGTGCGGCCGAAGAACTCGGCATGACCCAGGCGGCCGTCAGTTACCAGATCCGGCTGCTGGAGGAGCGCATCGGCACGCCGCTGTTCGTCCGGCTTCCGCGCGAGGTGCGGTTGACTGCGGCAGGCCTTCAACTGGCGCCCAAGGTGACCGAGGCCATCGATCTTCTGGGGTCGGCGTTTTCGGAAATTGCCTGCAAGACCGAGTATCACCTGCACATATCGGTGCTGCCAACGGTGGTTTCGAGCTGGCTCGGCCAGCGGCTCGCCTCGTTCCAGACCGCCCATCCGAACATCAGCATCCGGGTGCACATGTCGACCGAACTGATCGATTTCAAGCGCGACGCCATCGATCTTGCCGTGCGCAGCGGCGCCGGCGATTGGCCGGGCAATGACGTCTTTCCGCTGTTCCCACTCGACTACGTGCCGGTCTGCACCCCGTCGTTCCTCGAAAAGCACCAGCTCAAGGCGCCGGCGGACGTATTGCGGGTGCGCCGCTTCGGCAATGCCAGCTGGTGGCGCCGCTGGATGATCGAGACCGGCGTCGAACCGCCGGCGAGCAACGGCACCGAGCTGATCTTCGACGTCCAGGCGATGGATGTTGCCACCACCCTTGCCGATCACGGCATTGCCATCGCCGTCTCGACCTTCCTGATGGAGGAGCTGAGAAGCGGCAGGCTCATTCGGCCGTTCGATCATGTGGTCAGGGACGGCCGAGCCTATTGGCTGGTCTATCCGCAAAGCAGCCGCCGGCAGAAGAAGATCCAGGCCTTTCGCGACTGGGTCGTCGCCGAGGCCGATGCGTCGAATGCGCTGCTGTCAACCGTGATGGAGGGATCCCGTTCGCTTCATCCAGCGGTCGGGGCAAGCGCGCTCATCAAGCCCGAATAGGTCTTGCTGAGCGGGGCTGCGTAGGCGCCGCGCTTGCTGGTCGAAAGTCCCTGTGACACCAGCGCTTCGGCCTGCTTGACGGCGGCCGAGACACCGTCAATGACCGGCACGCCGTAATCGGACTGAAGCATGCGGGCGAGATCGGCCATGCCGGCGCAACCGAGCACGATCGCCTCTGCGCCGTCCTCGGCTAGCGCCCGTTCGATCTCGCGCCTGAGCTTGCCGAGCGCGTTCGTAGCCTTGTCCTCGAGTTCGAGCACGGGGATGTCGGCCGCGCGCACCTTCGCCCGGCCGCCCATGCCGTAGTGCCGGACAAGGTTCTCGATCAGCACCCGCGACCGTTCGAGCGTGGTGACGACGGTGAAACGTTGCGCCAGCATGGCGGCGGTCGCGACGGCCGCTTCGCATAAGCCCACCACCGGAATGCGGGCAAGCGCGCGCGCCGCTTCGAGCCCGGTATCGTCGAAGCAGGCGATGACCGCGGCATCGGCGCCGGAAGCCTCGCCGTCGCGGATTTCCGTCAGCAGGCCCGGAAGCGCGATCGCGCCGTCATAGTGGCCCTCGATCGAGGCCGGGCCGGATTTCGAGGTGCGCGCCAGAATTTCCGTGCCGGGACCGGCGACGGCGCGTGCGGCGGCTGCCGCCTTTGAGGTCATCGAGGCGGTGGTGTTGGGATTGACGATGAGGATGCGCATCGGGCCTAGCTCAGCTTTGCCTGGCGGCGCCGCAGCATCAGGATGATGGCGAGCGCGACGAGGATGATGGTGAAGGAGAAAAGCGTGGTGACCGTGCCAAGCGCGTAGAGCACCGGTGTCGTCACATTCGTCGTCATGCCGTAGATTTCGAGCGGCAGGGTGTTGTAGCTGCCCGACGTCATCAGCGTGCGGGCAAATTCGTCATAGGAAAGCGTGAAGCCGAAGAGGCCGACGCCGATCAGGCTCGGGGCGATCATCGGCAAAAGCACGTGGCGGAAGGTCTGCCACGAGGTCGCACCGAGATCGCGCGCCGCCTCCTCGTAAACCGGCGAGAACCGGTTGAAGACCGCAAACATGATCAGCACGCCGAAGGGCAGCGTCCATGTCAGGTGTGCGCCGAAGCCGGAGGAATACCAGGCGGGCTTCAGGCCGAACTGCTGGAAGACGACGCCGATGCCGAGCGAGATGATGATCGAGGGGACCACAAGACTTGCGACCGTCAGGTAAAAGAGCGCGGACGCGCCGCGGAAACGCCGGCGGAACGCGAGGCCCGCAAGCAGGGCGACGACGACATTGACCACCATCACCATCAACCCGAGCGTGAAGGAGCGCCGGAACGAAGCGCCGAAATCGCCGACCGCCTGCCTTTCGAACAGGTTATAGAACCAGTGCACGGAGACCCCGTTCAGCGGAAAGGTCAGGCCGCCGTCCGGCCCCTGGAAGGAGAGGATCAGCACCGCCGACAGGGGCCCGTAAAGAAACAGCACGAACAGGGTGAAGAAGGCTGCGAGCAGGTAGAATCCCTTGCCGCGTTTCTCGTGGTTCATCTCAGAGCTCCCTGCGGATATCGACGACGCGCAGGATGGCGGCGACCATCAGCAGCACGACGATCAGGAGCACCACCGCGTTGGCGGCGGCGGCCGGATACTGCAGGAGCGACATCTGGTTCTTCATCATCAGCGCCACCGACGCACTCTGGCCGCCGGACATGACCTGAACCGTCGAAAAATCCGCCATGACAAGGGTGACGACGAAGATCGAGCCGATGGCGATGCCAGGCTTGGCGAGCGGGAGGATGACGTTCCAGAGGATCTGACCGCCGGACGCGCCGCAATCGCGCGCCGCCTCGATCAGCGACCGGTCGATGCGCATCAGCGTGTTGAAGATCGGCGTCACCATGAACAGCGTGTTGAGATGGACCATGGCGAGCACCACGGCGAAATCGGAATAGAGCAGCCACTCGATCGGCTGCGGGATGAGCCCGAGTTCGATGAGGGTCGAGTTGACGAGGCCGTTGCGGCCGAGCACCGGGATCCACGAGATCATGCGGATGATGTTCGACGTCAGGAACGGCACGGTGCAGACGAGGAACAGCACCATCTGCATGGTGGTGGTGCGGACATGAAAGGCGAGGAAATAGGCGACCCAGAAGCCGATCACCAGTGTCAGCGCCCAGACGAGGACGGTGAATTTCAGCGTGTTGAGATAGGTCTTCCAGGTGACCCAGGAACCGAGCGTGTCGGTGTAGTTCATCGTCAGGAAGTCCGGGTAGAGACCGGCGAAATCATAGTCCCAGAAACTGACGACGACGATCGTCAGGATCGGCAACACGAAGAAGAAGCCGAGGATCAGCGTGAGTGGCAGCGCCTGGATGTAGGAGGCGAGCGCGCGGGGAATGACGAGGCGCCGAGGTGCCGTCTCTGTTCCGATCTCCCCTGACTGCGATGTCGCAAGTGTCGCCATCTTCGTTCCTCTCTTGTTTTCGTCGAATGGGCGCTGCCCCTCATCCGCGCGGTGAGGCAGCCCCTCATCCGCCTGACGGCACCTTCTCCCCGCTGGCGGGGAGAAGGCAGATGTGGTGCATGTCTTGCCATGCTCGACCGCCTAGGTTCACCCTCAGTGGCCGCTTGTGGCACGTCCCCTCTCCCCGCACGCGGGGAGAGGGTTAGTCCTCGGGTTAAACCCGAGGAGAGGGGCAATGACGCCGCTGGCGGCGTCACACCAATGATCACGCCGCGATGAACTCGTTCCAGCGCTTGATCATGTAGCGGTCCTCGTCCATCACCGAGTTCCAGCAAGCGACCTTGCCCATGCGCTCGTCGAAGGAGCCGCCGTCGCGCACCGCGCCCGCTTTTTCCATGATCTTGCCCTCGGGCGAGAGGATGTCGCCCTTGGCGGGCTTGCCTTCGACCCAGAAACCCCATTCGTCCTCGGACATGAAGCCCTTGGCCGTCTCCATCGCGGCGGAGTAGTAGCCCTGGCGGTTGAGGTAGGCGCCGACCCAGCCGGAGAGGTACCAGTTGATGTATTCGTAGGCAGCATCGAGCTGCGCGCCCTGAAGGTGGGCAGCAAGGCCGAGGCCGCCGCCCCAGGCGCGGTAGCCTTCCTTCAAGGGCTGGTACTTGCAGGCGATGCCCTTGGAACGCACGGCGGCGACCGCCGGCGACCACATGGACTGGATGACCACTTCGCCCGACGCCATCAGGTTGACGCTTTCGTCGAAGGACTTCCAGAAGGCGCGGAACTGGCCGTCCTGCTTGGCCTTGATCAGGAAGTCGATCGTCTTGTCGATCTCGTCCGTGGTCATGTTGCCCTTGTCGGCATATTTGATGTTGCCCATGGCCTCCATGATCATCGCCGCATCCATGATGCCGATCGAAGGGATGTTGAGGATCGCCGTCTTGCCCTTGAAGGCCGGGTCCATGATGTCGGCCCAGGTGGAGATCTCGCGGCCGACGAGATCCGGGCGGATGCCGAGCGTGTCGGCGTTGTAGATCGTCGGGATCAGCGTCATCCAGTCGGTCGGTGCTTTGGCGAAGCTCTTTGCGTCCTGCGCTTCGACGAAGCCGACGGTATGCGGCGCCGTCCCTTGCGCAACCACGCTTTCGGGCTTCAGCTTGCCGTCGATGAACAGCGGCACGATCTTGTCGAAATACTTGATCTTCTTGACGTCCATCGGCTGCATGACGCCGGCCGGGAAGACCTTCTTGGCGATCCAGTATTCGATGTCGGCAATGTCGTAGGAATCCGGCTGGGTCACCGCGCGCTGGGCGGCAGCGTCGGAATCGGTCGCCGTCATTTCGAGCGTGATGCCGAGGTCTTCCTTGCACTTCTCGGCGATCGCATTGATGTTCGACACGCCGGTGCCGAACTGGCGCAGCGTGATCGGGTTCTGTGCCCAGATTGTCGGGAAGCCGGTGATCGCGCCCGATCCGGCGATCGCGCCGACGGCGGCCGCGCCGGTCTTCAACAGCGAACGGCGTGTCAGGCCGCTTGACGGTTTCTCGGTCCTGGTTTCAGTCGTCATGTGCAGTTCCCCTTCTTGTGATGGTTGATTGGCTCATGCGGAAAGGCGGCCGAGGGGGACGACGTCCTCCAGAGCCCAGCTCAGGGACACCGCGTCGCCGACGGCGACGGGCTTGCTGAAATAGTCGGCGTCGCTGACGATCACCGTGAAGTCGTCGCTGCCGGCGCCGATGGCGGTGAGCTTCACCGACGCGCCGCGGTATTCGACGTTGGAAACCACCGCCTGGAAGCCAAGGCCCTTGTCGTCCGGTGCGGCGAGCCTGACGCGATCGGTGCGGACGCCGATGTCGATCGGCTTGCCGACCTCCTGAGCAATGTCGCGCACCGAAAACACCTGGCCTTCCGTCGTCTCCATCTCGACGATGTCGGCTCTGATCGCCCGAACTCTTCCCGAGAGAACGTTGTGGTCGCCCATGAAGCGCGCGACGAAGGCGGTGGCCGGCCGCTCGAAGACCGTGCGGGGTGCTGCCGCCTGCTCGATCCGGCCGTTGTTCATGATGACAACGAGATCGGCGAGCGCCATCGCCTCCTCCTGGCTGTGGGTGACGTGCACGAAGGTGATGCCGAGCGTTTTTTGCAGCTTCTTCAGTTCCGCGCGCATGCGGATCTTCAGGAACGGGTCGAGCGCCGACAGCGGCTCGTCGAGCAGCAGCGCTTCGGGCTCGGTGATCAGCGCGCGGGCGAGCGCCACGCGCTGCTGCTGACCGCCCGAAAGCTGGGCCGGCCGACGGGTGCCGTAGGCCTCCATCTGCATCAGTTTCAGCATGTCGAGCGCCTTGGCGCGCCTTATGTCACGGTCGACGCCCTTCATCTTCAGGCTGAAGGCGACGTTGTCGACGAGGTCGAGATGCGGGAACAGCGCATAGGACTGGAACATCATCGCCGTGCTGCGCCTGGCTGGCGGAAAATCGGTGACGACGACGTTGCCGAGCCTCAGATCGCCCGACGAGATGCTCTCGTGGCCGGCGATCATGCGCAGCGTCGAGGTTTTTCCGCAGCCGGACGGACCAAGGAAGCAGCAATAGCTTCCCCCCGGAATCTTGAGGCTGATCGACTGCACGGCCGTCGTCGCGCCATACATCTTGGAAACGGAAACGATATCGATCTCTGCGGCTTTCGACATGAGGCGTTCTCCTTGCAGAAAAGGAGAAGCATCAATCGTGCCAAGTTTGATTTCCGCGTTTAAGCCTCTGCTTTCGTGTGAAAAACGGGGTGATTTCCCGAAGGCCTCATCTAAGGGCCAAGGAACCCGGCTGCTCAGGAAATGAGCTTCTTGTCGTCAATATGCGCAACCATTGTATACAATAGTATGAAATGTGGGCGATGCGGCATGTGGCGGCAATGCCGTTTCGTCACGGCAGCCGGTGCCACAAAGGGGTGCGCCCGGCGAAAGTGACGCTTTCATGGAGAAACTGAAAATCAGCTGAGAACGGCTGTTACCAAACTGACATGGCAGCTCCCTAAACACTGCGGCCAACCGCAGAGAAGGGAGATCGAATCCCTCCGATCTGCCGCCTTGAAGCCATCGTCGGAGGCCCGTTTCCATGAAGATCGTCCAGATCAGCGACACCCATCTCAGCCCAACCAAGAGCCATTTCAACGGCAACTGGGAACCTGTTCGCGCCTGGATAGAGGCGGTGGCGCCCGATCTCGTCGTGCACACCGGCGACGTGACGATCGATGGTGCCGACCACGAAGACGACATCCGCTTTTCGCTTGGCCTGATCGGCCAGCTATCGATGCCGGTGCTCACCGTGCCCGGCAACCACGACGTCGGCCACCTGCCGGGCTCGCACCAGCCGGTCGATGCCGAGCGGCTTGCCCGCTGGCGGCGTCTTGCCGGCCCCGACTACTGGGTCTTCGACCGCGGTGACTGGCGGCTGATCGGCCTCAACAGCCTGCTCCTCGGCTTTGAGGACGAGGAAGAGGAAAGGCAGTTCGCATGGCTCGAAGAGCAGTTGCAGAACCGCGACGGGCGCCAGGTTGCGGTCTTTGCCCACAAGCCGCTCTTTGTCGACGACCCCAAGGAAGGCGATACCGGCTACTGGGGCATTCGCCCCCGTCAGCGCCAGCGTCTTTTTGACCTCTTTGCCGGCGCCGCTGTGGCGCTGCATGCAAGCGGGCATCTTCATTGGGCCTGGACCGGCGACCACGCTGGAACCTCGCTCGTCTGGGCGCCGCCGACCTCCTTCATCATCGACACGCTGGAGCGGCCGATGCCGGGCGAGCGGCTGGTCGGCGCCGTCGTGCATGCGTTCAGCGACGCCGGCGTATCGAGCGAGATCATCAGGGTCCCGGGGCTCGTCAACCACGTGCTCGATCCGATCGTCGAACAGATCTATCCGCTGGCGGCCAAGAAGAAGCCACAGGTGGAGGCGGCGCAATGAGCGTGCTTTCGCTTCGCGGCATCACCAAGTCCTATGGCGGCAACGCCATTCTGAAGGGCGTCAGCCTGGAGGCGGAGGCGGGCGAATTCATCGCGCTCGTCGGCCCCTCCGGCTGCGGCAAGAGCACGCTTCTGCGCATCGTCGCCGGGCTCGACCATGGCGACAGCGGCGAGATCGTCATCGGCGGCAGAAACGTCGTCCGCATGGCCGCGGCCGATCGCAACGTCGCGATGGTTTTCCAGTCCTATGCCCTCTATCCGCATCTGACAGCCGGAGAAAATATCGCCGTGCCGCTCGCCATGCGGCGGCTGACGGCGGCGCAGCGCCTTCCTGTGATCGGCAATCTCTTGCCGGGACAGAAGCAGATCCGCACCGACATCCAGCGCCAGGTCAAGGAAATGGCGCTGGCACTGAAGATCGACCACCTGCTCGACCGCAAGCCCGGGCAGATGTCCGGCGGCCAGCGCCAGCGCGTGGCGCTCGCCCGCGCCATGGTGCGCCGCCCCGCCGTCTTCCTGATGGATGAGCCGCTCTCCAACCTCGACGCCAACCTGCGCGTCCATGCCCGCGGCGAGATCGTCGACCTGCACCGCCGCGCCGGCGTGCCGACCCTTTACGTCACCCACGACCAGTCGGAGGCGCTTTCGATGGCCGACCGGGTGGCGGTGATGATCGGGGGCAATCTGCTGCAGTTGGCAGGCCCGAAGGAGATCTACGACAACCCGTCGCATATCGAGGTCGCGCGCTTCCTCGGTCAGCCGAAGATCAATGTGCTTGCCACCCGCACGGACGCCGCCGGTATCGTCCGTTTCGGTGATCTCGTGCTGCTCGCCAAGCGCGGCCAGATGCCGGATGCAACGGTGCAAATGGCCGTTCGCCCGGAATTCGTGCGTTTCCAACCGGTAAGCGCCGGTCGCCTGACGGCACGGGTCGAGCGGATGGAGTTCCTCGGCTCGGAAGTCATCGTCCACGCCCGCCTGGACGCGATCGGAGAGGTGATGACCTCGAAGGCGACGCCCTCCGAGGCCGCCTCGCTCAGCCTCGGCCAGCCGGTCGATGTCAATATCATGCCGGAGCGCGCGATGCTCTTTGACGGGGATGGCGCGCGCGTTGCGGCGGAGCCAGTCGCGATCGCAGCAACGCTGGAGACGGTTCATGGTTGAGGCGGGGGGCGATCAAGATCTGGCGACGGAGCGCGGTGCTGCGGGTGGCGATACCCCCCTCTGCCCTGCCGGGCATATCCCCCACAAGGGGGGAGATCAGCTGGAGGCCGCGTCCCGTGCCTCGCTTACCTTGTTGGGGACGCAATCGGGGCAAGTCGCCGGTGACGAAACGATTGCGCGCAAAGCAGCTGGTCTTGTGGCTATTGGCCCTGAGCGGACCGACGGTCCTGGCTCAAGCGAGCGCCTGCCGCCGGCCGATCTCCCCCCTTGTGGGGGAGATGCCCGGCAGGGCAGAGGGGGGTACGCCTCTGCAGAATCCGGGCCGTCTTCTCTTAGCGCCGATCTGGCACAGCGACAGTCTCGCGCTCCCAGCGCCGATGCCGGCTACCTCCCCGATCGCCGCGAGGCCCGCATTGCCTGGCTGCTTGCGCTGCCGGCAATCGTCTTGCTCTTCCTCTTCATCCTGTTGCCGACGCTGGCCGTGATCGTGCTCGGCTTTACCGATTTCGAGCTTGGCTACGGAAGCTTCCGCTTTGTCGGCTTCGAGAATTATGCCGAGCTCTTCTCTGACCGCACGTTCCGTCGGTCGCTCTGGAACACCGCCGTCTATACGGCGATCGTCACCCCGGTCTCGATCGTGCTGGCGCTTTCGATCGCCATGCTGATCGAGGCGGAAACCAAGGGCCGAGCCTTCTTCCGCACGGTCTATTTCCTGCCGGTCGCCTCGCTGCTCGTTGCCATGGCAACCGTCTGGCAGTTCCTGTTCCACCCGACGATCGGCCCGATCAACACGTTCCTCGCGCTTTTCGGCATCGCCGGTCCCAATTGGCTCGGCGCTTCAAGCACGGTGCTCTACGGCCTCTCAATCATCGGCATCTGGCAGTCGGTCGGTTTCAACATGGTGCTGTTCCTCGCCGGCCTCACCGCCATCCCGCGCGAGCTCTATGCGGCGGCCGAAGTCGACGGCGCAAAATCCTGGCTCGACCGCTTTCTCCTCGTGACCTGGCCGATGCTCGGCCCGACGACGCTGTTTGTCGCCACCATCAGCATCATCAATTCGGTGAAAGTGTTCGAGACGGTGAAGACGCTGACCGAGGGTGGGCCGAACAAGGCTTCGGAAGTGCTGCTCTTCACCATCTACCAGGAAGGCTTCGTCTACCTGCGGGTCGGCTACGCCTCGGCGATGACCGTCGTCTTCCTCGCAATCCTCGTCGTCCTGATGTTCCTGCAGTACCGCGTGCTTGACCGGAAGGTGCATTACGCATGACCCCCAACGCTTTCTCCGTCGCCCGCGTCTTTCGCCTCGCGGTCCTTTCGTTCGGCGCGCTCCTCTTCCTTGCGCCCTACATCTTCATGGTGTCGACCGCCGGCAAGGCGCAGAGCGAGATCTTCTCCTCGTCGCTGTCGCTGATCCCGCAGCAATGGTCCTATGTGGAGAACTTTTCCAAGGCGCTGTCGCGCGTCTCGATGGGGGCCCTGCTCTTCAATGGCGTCGTCGTCTGCGCCCTGATCTTCATCATCCAGGTCGTCGTCGCCATCCCTTGCGCCTATGCCATGGCAAAGCTCAAGTTCCGCGCCGCCCGCACCATGATGGTTCTCGTCATGCTCGGCCTGCTGGTTCCGATCCATGCGACCGCGCTGCCGATCTATGTCGCCTTCGACAGGCTCTCGGTCTTGAACAGCTACACGGCACTTGTGGCGCCGTTCTCGATCTCGGTCTTCGCCATCTTCCTGTTCCTGCAGTTCTTCCGCGCCATGCCGGATGACCTGATCCATGCGGCGCGGCTCGACGGCATGTCCGAGGCCGGCATCGTCGCACGTGTCATCGTGCCGAACGCCTGGCCGGCGATCACCGCTTTCGCGATCTTCTCGGTGGTCGCCCACTGGAACGATCTCTTCTGGCCGCTGATCGTCGTCACCAACCAGGAGTACGCCACTCCGCCGCTCGGCCTGCTCTATTTCCGCGCGGCCGAAGCCGGCGACGACTACGGCGCGCTGATGGCGGCGACCCTCATCATCACCCTTCCCCTCGTGACGGCTTTTCTGCTGGCGCAGAAGCGCTTCGTCGAGGGCATCACCATGACCGGTCTCAAAGGCTGAACGGTCCAACCTGGAGCGCAACCCATGACACATCTGAGACAGCTTTTCACTGCGGCCGCTGCATCGCTGATGCTCGCAGCCCCCGCCAACGCCGAGACCCAGCTGACGATCCATTATCCGATGCCCGGTTTCTTCAAGGACGTGATGGACACGATCTCGAAGAAGTTCATGGAAGAAAACCCCGATATCAAGATCACCTTTGCCAACCCCTCGGCGACCTATGAGGAAGGCATCCAGACGATCATGCGCCAGGCGGGAACGGCCGAGATGCCGGATCTCACCTTCATCGGCCTCAATCGCCTGCGCATGGTCAACGAGCGCGACATTCCCGTGGACCTCGGCCCGTTCATCGCCAAGGACGGCAACATGGCCGAGCAGGGCTTTTCGGAAAACATCCTGAAGCTCGCCCAGGTCGGCGGCAAGCAGGTGGGTCTGGCCTTCGCCACCTCCAACCCGATCATGTATTACAACGCCGATCTGGTGCGCAAAGCCGGCGGCGACCCGGAAAACCCGCCGAAGACCTGGGACGAGGTCATCGCGCTCGGGGGCAAGATCAAGGCGCTTGGCGACGGCAACGAGGGCATCGATTTCCGCTGGCAGGGCGACGACTGGATGTTCTCGGCCCTGCTCTTCGGCGCCGGCGGCGACATGCTGAGCGCTGACGAAAGCAAGGTGACCTTCAACGGTCCCGAAGGGCAGAAGGCCGTCGACGTGCTCGACCGCATGGTCAAGGACGGCGGCCTGCCGGTTCTGACCAAGCAGGCCGGCGAACAGGCCTTTGTTGCCGGCAAGGTCGGCTTTGCCTTCCAGACGACCGGCGCGCTGCGCAACACCATCAAGAATGTCGGCGACAAGTTCGACCTGCGCACGGCGCACATTCCGCTGATCGATCCGGCAAAGGGCAAGCTGCCGACCGGCGGCAATGCCGTCGTCATCCTGACCAGCGATGCCGAAAAGCAGGAAGCCGCCTGGAAGTTTGCAAAGTTCGCCGCCGGCCCCTATGGCGCCTCGGTGGTCGTTCCCGGCACCGGCTACGTGCCGAACAACGAGCTTGCTGCCAAGTCGCCGGACTATCTCGCCAACTTCTACAAGGAAAACCCGCTGTTTCGCGCCGGCCTCGAGCAGATGCCGCTGATGCGCCCCTGGTATGCCTTCCCGGGCAGCAACGGCGTGAAGGTCACCCAGACGATCGTCGAGAACCTGTCGCGCATCGTCGAGCAGCAGGCGACGCCGAAGGAAGCGCTGGACGAGGCTGCAGCCGAAGTCGAAAGCCTGCTGCCGCGCAGTTGAACGGATCCCTTGTGATGATTGTCGCCGCCCCGGAGGAAACTCCGTGGGCGGCGTCCGCCTTGTCGGTCAGCCGAGGCGACGGACCGTCCCGCCCGGAAAGAGCCTGCTCTCGAGGGTAAGATGACGGCAGCCCGACGCGTTTTCGGCCATGTCGAGCAGCAGGGCCGCCGCGGCGAGCCCCATGTCGCCATCGGGCATCGACATCGTCGTCAGTGCCGGTGTCATCAGCCGACCGAGCGCGATGCCGTCGAAGCCGGCGACCGAGACATCATCCGGCACACAGAGACCTTCGCGGCGCAGCGCCGCGACGACGCCAAGCGCGAGCAGGTCGTTGGAGGCGATGATTGCCGTGGGGCGATGGTCTGTGATGACCGTCCCGAGATCGAGGTTTTCATAGCCGTCGACGAAGGGGATCTCGATCGCTTCGATCGGCTCAATGCCTGTTTCCTGCATGGCGGCGACGTAACCGTCATAACGCAGCCGCGCCCGGTCGGAGGAGTGGAAATGACCTGAGACGACGACGATCCGGCGGTGGCCGCGTGCAAGGATGTGGCGCGTGAGCTCGAATCCGGCGCGATAATTGTCGACCGTGACGGCGGCGGGAAAGCGGGCGACAGGGCGGTTGTTCAAAAGCACGGTCGGTGGCAGTGCCGCCGAAAGCGCCTCGCTGGTGCGGGCGTTGCAGAGCGTCACGATCAGGCCGGTCGGGCGCTGTTCGAGCAGCGAGCGCACGGCGCGCGCCTCCAGCGCCGGGTCGTAATTGGACTGGGCGATCAGCACGCCATGGTTGGCCGCCTGCAGCCGGTGCTGGATGCCGGCAAGCGAGGCGGCGAACACCGGGTTGGTGACGCTCGGCACCAGCACCCCGACGACAGGCTGGTTGCGCCCAGCCGTGCGGCTAGAGGTGGGCTGCGGCCGGTAGCCGAGTTCGGCAGCCGCCCGCCGCACGCGCCGAACCATCTCGTCGCTGACCGGTCCTTCGCCGGTGAGCACGCGCGAGACGGTTGCGAGCGAGCAGCCGGCATGAAAGGCGATCTGTTGCAGGGTGGCCATGGCCGCGCTGTAGCGGGTCTTGGTAACAGGAGATTGACGACACATCCGCTCTTTTCCACATCGCGCATGAATTATTATTCAAGCTGTGAATTATATTGACAGTCGGTGAGTCCGCGGCTTTAATCGCAATCGTCGGAAGTCGAGGAGGAGTTCCGGCGAACTCATGCTTTCAGCGGCCGCAAGGAAGCGGTCCATCGGTTTTTGGGAGGGGCTTCGGCCTCGAGGAGGACGCGTGCGCAAATTTCTCAGCACGACCGCTCTGGCGGTCATTGCCACTTCATTCTGGGCAAGCTCGGCCAGCGCCGAGACGGCGAACCCGTTTCGCTGCCAGCCCGGCGAAAAATACGTCATGAACGTCATGGTGTCGGGCGTCGAATACTGGTTCCCGGTCTATGAAATGTTCAAGCAGGCCGGCCAGCAGCTTGGCTGCGAGACCGAATACACCGGTACGCCGGAATATGACGTCAACAAGCAGATCGCCACCTTCGACCAGGCGCTTGCCCAGAACCCGGCCGGCATCCTGGTGCATCCGATGAACTCGGACCCGTTCATCGAGCCGATCAACCGCGCGATCGACCAGGGCACGGCTGTCGTCACCTTTGCGGCGGACTCGCCGCTGTCGAAGCGCGTCTCCTTCATCACCTCGGACAACACCCGCGAAGGCACCTATGCCGCCGACGCGATCGCCGAGAAAATGGGTGGCAAGGGCGAATACGCGGTGCTTGAGAACCCTGGCCAGGACAACCACGACAAGCGCATCGCCGCCTTTGTCGCTCGAATGGGGGAAAAGTGGCCCGAGATGAAACTCGTCGGCCGCGCCGCTTCCAACCAGGATCCGAACAAGGCCTATCAGGGGCTGATGAGCCTCATCCAGGCCAATCCGAACCTCGGCGCCGTGTTCATGCCGGAAGCCAACTCCGCCATCGGTGCTGCCCAGGCGAGCAAGGAAAGCGGCGGCAAGGTGCTCGTCATGTGCGCCGACGTCAACGCCAACATCCTCGACATGATCAAGGCCGGCGAAGTCTTCGGTTCGATCAACCCGAACCAGGGCATGCAGGGCTACATGGGCTTCATGCTGCTCTGGCTCGCGAAACACCCTGAACTGATCGACCCGATGAACGACGCCAAGCGCTCGGGCTTCAACCCGATGAGCATCCCCGTCGTCGACAACGGGCTTTCGATCGTCACCGCCGAAAATGCCGACGACTTCTACTGGGACAAGTACCTGAAGCGTCGTGGCACCAAGGGTATCGACGAGTAAGATCCATGAATTGGCTGCCCGGTCCATGCCGGGCAGCCAGGGATGCGGGTGGAGGACAGCATGACAGCACAACCGGTTCTGGAGGTCCGGCGCGTCACCAAGCATTTCGGTGCGGTGAAGGCGTTGACGGAAGTGGATTTTCGGCTCGAGCGCGGAGAAATCCATGCGCTTTGCGGCGAAAACGGCGCGGGCAAATCCACGCTCATGAACATCATTGCCGGTGTGTTGCAGCCGAACGAAGGCGAGGTGCTTGTCGACGGCGCGCCTGTCAAAATCGGTTCGCCGGCGATCGCCCAGGCGCTCGGCATCGGTCTCGTCCACCAGGAAATCGCGCTCTGCCCGGACGCGACGGTGGCCGAGAACATGTTCATGGCCGCCACCAACCGCCGCCGCTCGCCGCTGATGAATTACGGTGCGCTGGAGCGCGAAGCTCAGGTCGTGATGAACCGGTTGGCGCCGATCGACGTGCGCCGCAAGGTCGCGGACCTTGCCATTTCCAGCCAGCAGCTCGTCGAGATCGCCAAGGCGCTGACGCTCGACTGCCGCGTGCTGATCCTCGACGAGCCGACCGCGGCGCTGACGGAAGCTGAGGCCCAGGCGCTGTTCGGCATCATCCGCGATCTCAAGGCCGCGGGCATTTCGATCATCTATATCAGCCACCGCATGGCCGAGATCTTTTCGCTCTGCGACCGAGTCACGGTGTTTCGCGACGGCCGCCACGTGGTCACCGAGAAGATTGCCGACGTGACGCCCGATGATGTCGTGCGGCGCATGGTCGGCCGCGAAATCAGCCAGCTCTATCCGCCGAAACAGGCGCCGGAAGCGCGCTCGGCGGACGCGATCCTTTCGGTTCGCAACTTGAGCGACGGCACCCGGATCGACGACGTTTCCTTCGATCTGAAGCGCGGCGAAATCCTCGGGATCGGCGGGCTGATCGGGTCCGGCCGCACCGAGATCGCCGAGGCGATCTGTGGTCTCAGGGCAAAATCGCGCGGCGAAGTGAGTTTGCGCGGAAAGACCCAGCGCATCGGCAACTACCGCGACGCCGTCAATGCCGGCATCGTCTATCTCTCCGAGGATCGCAAGGGATCCGGCGTCTTCACCGAGCTGTCGATCGCCCAGAACATCTCGGTGCTCGACCTGAAGACGCTGACTGGCCCGCTCGGCCTGCTGAACGCCAGGGCTGAGGCCGATCTTGCCCGCGATTTCGTGCGGCGGCTCGGCGTACGCATGGGCGGCATCGACATGCCGGTGTCATCGCTCTCGGGCGGCAACCAGCAGAAGGTGGCGATCGCCAAGCAACTGGCCGTTCGGCCGCAAGTCATTCTGATGGACGAGCCGACGCGCGGCATCGATGTCGGCGCCAAGTCCGAAATCCACCGGCTGCTGCGCGACCTCACGGAGACAGGGATCGGCATCGTCGTGATTTCGTCGGAGCTGCCGGAACTGCTCGGGCTTTGCGACCGGGTCCTGGTCATCCGCGAGGGCGCCATCGCCGGGGAACTCGACAACACTGAGATGAGCGAGGAGGCGGTGATCCGCCTGGCGTCCGGCGTGACGCAGGCGGATGGAACCGCGACAGGCAGGACATCCCATGTCGCCTGAAAGAACGGAAAGAGCCGGGGAGGCGGAAATGGCAGTGGATACGATGGTTGCAACCGAGAGGCAGGCGCCGGCCTGGAAGCGCATCGGCACGATGCGCGAGGCAGGACTGATCGCGATCATCCTGGCGCTTGGACTCATCATGAGCTTCGCCTCGCCGCATTTCCTCACCTTCGGCAACATGCGCGCCATGCTGATGAGCTTCTCGGTCGAAGGCATCGTCGTCGTCGGCATGACGATCCTCTTGATCGTCGGCGGCATCGACCTCGCCGTCGGCTCGGTCGTCTGCTTTGCCATGGTGCTGGCAGGGTCGCTGTTTCTCGCCGGCGTCGACCCCTGGACGGCGTCGCTGGTCGGCATCCTTGCCAGCAGTATGATCGGCATGATCATGGGCTTCTTCGTCACCGTCGTCGGGCTCAACCATTTCATCACGTCGCTGGCGGCGATGGTCATCGTGCGCGGCCTCTGCCTCGTCATCACCAAGGGCACGCCGCTGTCGCTGTTCACGCTGCCGGCCTCCTTCAAGGCGGTGGGGCAGGGCACCTTCCACGGCGTTCCCTATGTGATCCTGATCTTCGTCGCCGTCGTCATCCTGTTCGACTTCCTGCTGCGCCGGGCGACCGCCTTTCGCAAGGTGTTCTATACCGGCAGCAACGAGAAGGCGGCGCTCTACTCGGGCATCAGGACCAAGCAGGTGAAATTCTGGGTGACGGTGCTCTGCTCGACCCTCGCCGGTGTGGCAGGCGTCATCTACATGTCGCGCTTTGGTGCCGCGACGCCGACTTTCGGCGTCGGCATGGAGCTCAACATCATCGCGGCGGCCGTCATCGGCGGCGCCTCGCTCAACGGCGGTTCCGGCACCATCCTCGGCGCGATCCTCGGCATGGCCTTGCTTTCGGTCGTCACAAGTTCGCTGATCCTGCTCGACGTGTCCGTCTATTGGCAGGACATGATCAAAGGCTGCATTCTGTTGGCCGCCGTTTCGATCGATCACTTGCTGCACAAGCGGAAGGCCGCCTGACCATGCCGATTGCCAAACCCACCCTGTCCCCGGTTTCAGGCGCGCGCGAAGAGCTCGTCGTCGCCAGGCAAATGCACCAGGCCCTCGTCCTGCACTTCCTTGAAGGGCTGACCCAGTCGCAGATCGCCGACCGGCTCGGCATCTCGCAGCCGACCGTCAACCGGCTGATCAAGCGCGGCCGCCAGCTCGGCCTCGTCGAGATCAAGATCAAGTCGCCGATCGAGCCGCTGGTCGACATGGAAGAGCAGCTGCTTTCGATCGGCGGCATCCGTCGGGCGATCGTCGTGCCGACGGTTTCCGACAACCAGCAGACCGCGCTCCAGGCGGTCGGCGAGGCGGCAGCACGGCTGCTGCTCGAAGAGATCGGCGATGGCGACACCATCTGCATCACCGGCGGCAAGGGCGTCAGCGCCGTCGTCGCAGGATTGCAGGCGCCGCGCCGCTTCGATGTCGAGGTGATCCCGGGAACCGGCTGCGTCCAGGGCAAGCACTATACCGACGTCAACCACGTCTCGACGATGATGGCCGACCGGCTCGGCGGCCGCTCCTTCCAGATCCACGCGCCGCTCTTTGCCGACAGCGCCGCGGAACGGGCGATGCTGATCAACATGCGCGCGGTCGCCGATGTCTTCGGCCGGGCGCGCGAGGCGAAGGTCGCGGTGGTCGGCATCGGTTCGATCCTGTCCGATGACTCCAGCTACTACGACCTGCATCCGTCCTCGAGCACCGACCGGGCGGCGATCGAGCGCTCCGGCGCAAGCTGTGAACTCTTGGCCCATCTGCTCGATGATGAGGGACGGGTCTGCGACTACAGCCTCAACCGTTCGCTGGTCTCGCTGACGCTCGAAGAGTTCGCCTCGATCCCGACAAAGATCGGGGTGGCGAGCGGTCCGAACAAGGCAGGGCCGATCCTCAGCGTCATGCGCGGGCGGCATCTCGACACATTGGTAACCGACGAGGCGACCGGCGCGCGGGTGCTCGCCATGGCAAGCGAAAAGGGACTTCTGGCATGAGCGGGGATCAATTGACGCGCGAGATCGGCCGTTCGGGCGTGACGGCTTCGGCCGTCGGGCTCGGCACCTGGGCGATTGGCGGCTGGATGTGGGGCGGCACCGACGAGAAAGAGTCGATCGCCGCGATTCAGGCCTCGCTCGACGCCGGCGTGACCCTGATCGACACGGCGCCGGCCTATGGCCTCGGGCGTTCGGAGGAGATCGTCGGCAAGGCGATTGCCGGCCGGCGCGACGAGGCGGTCATTGCCACCAAATGCGGTCTCGTCTGGCACACGGACAAGGGCCGCCACTTCTTCGACCAGGACGGCAAGCCGGTGCACCGCTATCTGGGCCGCGATGCGATCCGTCACGAGGTGGAGCAGAGCCTGAAGCGGCTCGGAACCGACTATATCGACCTCTACATCACTCACTGGCAGGACCCGACGACGCCGATCGAGGAGACGGTTGCGGCACTCGAAGAGCTGCGCACGGCTGGCAAGATCCGGGCGATCGGCGCCAGCAATGTCGGCCGCGGCGAACTGGAACAGTACGTCGCGATTGGCGGGCTCGATGCCATCCAGGAACGCTTCAGCATGATCGATCGCGAGATCGAAACGGATCTCCTGCCGCTGACGCGTCGCAACGGTGTGGCGACACTCAGCTATTCGTCGTTGGCGCTCGGGCTTCTGTCGGGCGGCATCGGACCGGAGCGGGTGTTTTCGGGAGATGACCAGCGACGCGACAATCCGCGCTTCTCGGTCGGCAACCGTGAGAAAGTCGCGAGCTTTGCCAAAACAATCCGGCCGATCGCCGAGAAGCATGGCGCGACGATCGCTCAGATCGTCATTGCCTGGACGCTTGCGCAGGAGGGCGTGACCTTTGCCCTTTGCGGCGCGCGCAATCCGGCACAGGCGATCGACAATGCAAGGGCGGGGACAATCCGGCTCGACGAAGACGACCTTAGGGGGATCGACGCGGCGCTCGCGGCGAAACTCGTCAACATGGACAGCTAACGGACGCCATCATGAACCGTGAAGAGATTTTCAGCGGGCTCGCCAAGAGCCCGAAGGTGGACGTGTGCGTCGTTGGCGGCGGCATCAACGGTCTCAGCGTCTTTCGCGAACTGGCGCTGCAGGGGATCAACGTGCTGCTCGTCGAAAAGCACGACTACTGTTCGGGTGCGAGTGCGGCGCTGTCGCGCATGGTGCATGGCGGCCTTCGCTATCTCGAAAACGGCGAATTCAGCCTGGTCAGGGAATCTCTCGTCGAGCGCGACCGGCTGTTGAAGAACGCGCCGCATTATGTGGCGCCGCTGCCGACGACGGTGCCGGTCTTCGACCTGTTCTCAGGGCTCGCCAACGGCGCCGTGCGGTTCCTTGGCCTCACCCGTCGCCCGAGCCGGCGCGGCGCCATCGCGGTCAAGATGGGCCTCGGCATCTATGATTTCCTGACACGCAAGCGCGCACTGATGCCCAAGCATGCCTTTCGCGGGCGCCGCGCCACCCTTTCCCGCTGGCCAGCCCTCAACCCTCAGATCAAGAGTTCGGCCACCTATTATGACGCCTGGGTCAGCCAGCCGGAGCGGCTCGGCATCGAGCTGCTGAAGGACGGACTTGCCGCCGGAGCCCATGCCCGCGCGATGAACTATGCGGAGCTGTCCCTTGACGCATCCGGGCGATACGAACTGAAGGACGCTGTTACCGGCACCCGTGCCGCAATCGAGCCGAGCCTGATCATCAATGCGACGGGTGGCTGGATCGATCTCGCCAACGGGACGTTGCTGCCCTCAAAGCCTGCCCCGCTGATGGGCGGGACCAAGGGATCGCACCTGATCATCGACAGCCCGGCGCTGATGCAAGCGCTCGACGGGCACATGATCTACTACGAGAACGAGGACGGCCGCATCTGCATCCTCTTTCCCTATCTCGGCAAGGTGCTGGTGGGTTCGACCGACATCCGCGTCGACGACCCGGAGACGGTGCGCTGCGAACCGGACGAGCGCGACTACATCCTGCAGTCGCTCGCCTTCGTGCTGCCGGACATCCGGATCCGGCCGGAGGAGATCGTCTTCCAGTTCTCGGGCGTGCGACCGCTGCCAGCAAGCCAGGACAGCTTTACCGGCCGGATCCCGCGCGATCATTTCTGTACCTTCGTGGAGGGGGGCGAAAAGGCGCCGCCGGTGCTCTGCATGATCGGCGGCAAGTGGACGACGTTCCGCTCCTTCGGTGAACTGGCGGCCGATCTGGCCCTTGAGCGCCTCGGCCAGCCACGTCTGATCTCCACGGGCGATCGCCCCATCGGTGGCGGGCAGCATTTTCCCGCCGACCGGGAGGCCTGGATCGACGGTATCGCGGCTGAGACCGGCCTTTCGAAGGGGCGCTTGCGCACGCTTCTTGCGCGCTACGGTACCCACGCGACGCTCATTGCCGATTTCATCGCCGCGGGCCCTGACGAGGCCCTGCCGCATTCTGACTATTCGGCGCGCGAACTGCAGTTCCTCATCCGCGACGAGGCCGTCGAGCACCTCGACGACCTGCTGTTGCGGCGCACCACGCTCGCGATCACAGGCGAACTCTCGCTCGACATGGCCGATGCGGCGCTGGCGCTGCTTGCGACCGAGAAGCGCTGGCAGCCGGCGCGCGTGGCCGCAGAGCGCAAGCGTTTTCTGACCCTTCTCGCCGAGCGCCACGGCGTCGGCGAGGAAACCCTTTCCGCACGGAACGAACAAAGGAGTGCATTATGCGAAACAACAGCAAGGTCCGGATGAACCGTCTCTTCGGCGGTGGACGTTGCCTCGATGTCGCGATCGATCACGGCGTCTGCAACGAACCGTCCTTCCTCAATGGGCTGGAAGACATGTCGGCGGTGGTCAAGGCGCTGGTCGCCGCCGGTCCGGACGCGATCCAGATGAATTTTGGCCAGGCGGACCTGCTCCAGGACGTGCCCGGCAAGGAAAAGCCGGCGCTTGTGATGCGCATCGACATGGGCAATCCCTATAACCGGATTCGACACAGGGACATGTGGGCGGTGCTGCAGAACGAAGCCGAGCCGCTGATCGGCGCGCTGGCGATGGATGCGGCCTGCGTCGTCGTCAACCTGTTCATGCTGCCGGACGAACCTGATCTCTTTCGCCAATGCGTCGCCAACATTTCGCGTGTGCGCGCCGATTGCGACAAGTACGGCATGCCGCTGATGATCGAGCCTCTGGTGATGCAGCCGGTGACCGAACATGGCGGCTATATGGTCGACGGCAACGCCGAGAAGATCGTGACGCTGACGCGGCTGGCGCGCGAGATGGGCGCCGACATCGTCAAGGCGGACCCAACCACCAATGCCGAGGATTTCCACAGGGTGGTCGAGGCGGCGCGCTGCCCGGTTCTGGTGCGCGGTGGCGGCAAGGAAGACCTGCGCAACGTTTTCGACAAGTCGGCGGCCTTGATGCGCCAGGGCGCAATGGGCATGGTCTATGGCCGGAACATCTACCAGCACGCCAATCCGAGCGCCGTCGTGCGCGGCCTGATGGCGATCATCCACGAGGATGCCGGCGGTGAGGAAGCCTACGCGCTTTACCAGCGCGGTTGAGAATGGTTGAGACGGCGTCGCGCCCTGGGTGCGATGCCGTTGATGAAGGGGGCGGAGGCCGACGCCGTCAAGGAGAGCGGCGGCGCCCCGGCCTGTCTGGATCAGAGCCTTGGGAGGGGTTCGCGCATGGGAGAGTATCTGCTCGGGATCGACGCCGGCAACACCGTGATCAAGGCGGTGCTGTTCGACCGGGAGGGCAACGAGGTCGCATTTGCCGCAGAAGAGGGCCACAGCCATATGCCGGCGCCCGGCCATGTCGAGCGTGGGCTCGGCGAGCTCTGGAGCCAGGCAAAGGTGGTCATCCGTGCCGTCATCGAGCGTGCCGGCATCAGCGCGGACGAGATCGTAGCGATCGGCTGCGCCGGCCACGGCAACGGCCTTTATGCGCTTGACCGCAACGGCGAGCCGCTTCTCGGCATCCAGTCGCTCGACACCCGCGCTGCCGGCATCGTCGATGAATGGCAGGCGGAAGGCGTCGGTGCGCGAACCTATCCGATCGCCGGACAAAGCCCCTGGGCGTCGCAAACGCCGACCTTGCTCGCCTGGTTGAAGCGTTTCCGGCCGGATCTCTTCGCGAAGATCGGCACGGTGTTCCTGTGCAAGGATTTCGTCGTCAATCGCCTGACCGGCGCCCGCGTCAGCGATGTCTCCGATATGAGCGGCGCCGGCCTGCTCGACGTGGCAAGACGGCGCTACGACCAGGCGCTGATGGCCGCCTACGGCCTTGGCGACAGCATGGATCTGCTGCCGGAGCTTTTCGAGAGCGATGCCATGGTTGGCCGGGTCAGCGCGACGGCGGCGTCGGAGACGGGCCTTTCGGCCGGCACCCCCGTCGTCGGCGGCCTCTTCGACGTGGTTGCCTCGGCGATCGGCTCCGGCGTGACCAAGACCGGGGCCGCCTCGATCATCGCCGGCACATGGAGCATCAACCAGGTGATTGTCGATCAACCCGACCTCTCGCGGCCGATCTTCATGTCCTCGACCTTCGATCGCACGCGCTACATGGCGATCGAGGCGAGCGCCACGTCCGCTGCCAATCTCGAATGGCTGGTGCGGGAACTGTTTCCGCACGACGGCAAGGATGGTCGCTCCCCCTTCGACCTCTGCTGCCAGCTGGCGGCCGAGATCGAGCCCGGCGCGGACGATCCGCTCTATCACCCCTATCTCTACGGGGCGCAGCAGGACGGCCATGCCAGGGCGGGCTTCTACGGTGTCGCCGGATGGCATACGAAGGGGCATCTGGTGCGCGCCCTGCTCGAAGGCGTCGCCTTCGGCCATCGCCAGCACATCGCGACGCTGCGCGCCGCTGGCGCGCGCTTCAGTGAGGCGGTGCTGTCGGGCGGCGGATCGCGCAGCCTGATCTGGCCGCAGATCTTCGCCGACGTGCTTGACGTGCCGGTCACGGTCGCCCGGTCGCGCGAGACCGGCGCGCTTGGGGCCGCGATCACCGCCGGCGTCGGGATCGGGCTGTTTGCCGACCTTTCGGCCGGTGCGGCCGCGATGGTCCGCACCGAGCGGCACTACCGTCCCAACCCGGCGCTGCGGGCGCATTACGACAGGCGATTCGCGCTCCACGGCGATATCGCCGCGGCGCTGGCGCCGATCTGGCGCCGACTGGCCAGGACGGAACCCTCGGAAAGGGAAGCTGCTGCCTGATTGCCAATCCGACAATCACAACCAGCCGCTGGCCGGGCCTCAGCATGCCGGACCCGGCCAGCGGCGGCAACGGCCGGAACATCGGTCGATCGCAGCTTTGCCCGGGGGCTCAGGCAACCGCTGCGGCAAACCGACGGCCAGGCTTAGAAGCGCATGTTGATGCCGGCCTTGATGACGTGGCTGTTGATGTCTTTCTCGCTCGAACCGGTGCTGGTGTTGGTGCGGACATCCGGGGTCATGATGTAGTTGTATTCGAGCTTGGCCGAAAGGCCGCCGGCAAAGGCCTGCTCGACGCCGGCGCCGACGAGATAGCCGCCCTTGAAGCCGACGTCGTTCCGGACATCGCCGCCCTTCTTGTAGCTGGTCATGGCATAGCCGGCGGTGCCGTAGACGAGCGTCTGGTCGAAGGTGAGGCCTGCCTTCGCCTTGATCGCACCACGCCATTTTTCCTTGAGCTTGCCGCCGTTGACCTTGTGTTCGGTGTCGCCGAGGTAGGATCCCTCGATTTCGGCACCGACGATGCCCGGTCCCGCCTGCATGTTGTAGCCGGCCTGGACGCCGAGGGCGACGCCGTTGCGGTCGGCGAAGGGATTGGGCGTTCCGGTGAAGCCGATGCCGCCATGGGCACCGACATAGGCGCCGCTCCAGCTGAAGGCTGGCGGGTCCTGATAGCCGGAGTCCGAGAGATCCGCGGCCTGTGCGGAATGCGCGGTGGCGAAGGAGAGGAAGGCAAGGCCGAGCCAGAGGGGATGCTTGCTGATTTGCCGCATGACAGTGCTCCGTAAGTGAGACATGCGCCCTTTCGGGGCGCCTTCCTCCGGTGTCCGCGCTCAGGGTGGGGGCGTGCCGCCGCGGACGTCGGAAGATAGGTTTCCCTTTTCGATCTCACGGGTTGCGCCAACATTGCACGAAATCGCTAAGGCACTGATTTTTATATTAATTGTTTGTTAATCATCGGGCCGTCGGGATCAGGCCACCGGCAGGCTGATGCGGAAACATGCGCCACCGGAGGGGCCGTCGATAACGGAGATGTGCCCCTTGTGCCGGCCGATGATCTCGCTCACCAGATGCAGGCCGAGGCCGGCGCCGTGGTCGCGCGGCTGCAAGCGGTGGAACGGCTCGAAGATCCGCTCGCGCTCGCGCTCCGGCACGCCCGGCCCTTCGTCCGTGACTTCGATGACGCCGCCGCGCTCGACGGAAATGGTAATCTGCCCGCCGGCATGTTCGATGGCGTTGCGGACCAGATTGGTGACGGCGCGCTCGATCGCACCACTGTCGCCTCGCGCCGCGACGCGTTCCGCCGTGGATGAGAAGGAGAGGTCGCAGCCCGCCGCGAGCGCGAGCGGTGCCAGGTCGGCGACCACGTCGCGGCAGAGCGAAACCAGGTCGAGCCGGGCGAAATCGGTGCCGTCGCGATCGATGCGTTCGAGATCGAGCAATTGTTCCGCAAGGCCTGCAATGCGGTTGGAATCGATCAGCAGGCGGCTCCTGAGCGGGCCCGCATCGAGACCTTCGAGGCGCGTCTGCAGGATTGCGACCGGCGTCCTCAGCTCGTGCGCGGCATCGAGAATGAAGCGCTGCCGGCGCTCATAGCCGTCGTCGAGGCGCTGCAACGCGCCGTTGAACGCCTCGACAAGAGGGCGCACTTCGCCGGGAACACGGTGATCCGTCAAACGGGCGCCCCGGCGCTCGACATCGATCTTCTTGGCCTGGTCGACCACGTCGGCGAGGCTTGCGAAGGCGCGCCTGACGATGATCGGGATCGCGAAGGCCGGGATCAGAACGACGATCAGTAGGATCGGAATTAGCAGCAGGTTGGCCAGGAGGAACACCGCGAAAGATGCGCTCCACAACCGGCCGCCACCGGTGAGCACTGTGTAGGTGCCGTTTTCGGTGGCAATCGAACGCACGATCGAGGAAAGCGTGTAAGGCTCGACGCTGTCGCGGATGTCCGCAAAGGCGATCCGGTCCAGATGGTCGCCGATGCTGCGGTAGGCGTCCGGCACGGGGCCGCTGGCGATCATGTCGCCATGCTCGTTTCGCGCCAGGAACCAGAAATCCGGCGAATCGGTCCGCATCGCGCGCAGCTGTGGCGTGTCCACGAGCGTCAGCCCACGACCCGCTACCGGTTTGATGGCTCCGACTGCAACCGAGGCCGCGTCGGCGTCCATGAACTTTCCGCCAAGATCGGCGCGGGTGAGCAAGGCCATGAAGCCGGCTATGACAGCCATCAGCAGCAGCACCTGGAAGGTGAGGATCTGCCAGATCAGGCGCTTTTTCAGCGAGTTTGTCGGATTGGAGCTCATAGCGCCAGCCTCAGCAGGTAGCCGACGCCGCGAATGCTGTGGATCTCGACGTTCGCGCCGATGTCCAGCAGTTTTCGGCGCAGGCGCGACACATGGGCGTCGAGCGAGTTGGACTGGATTTCGTCGTCGTAGCCGTAGACGGATTCTTCGAGCGTCGAGCGCTGCACCGTGCGGCCCTGCCGCCGCGCCAATGTCTCCAATACCAGGAGCTCGCGTCGCGGAAGCTCGAGAGCCCGGTCGCCGACGCGTGCCTGCCGGCTGTCGAAATCGAACTCCAGATTGCCGATGCGTGCGGTCATCGGGGCGATATCGGGTGAACGCCGCATCAGCGCACGAAGCCGCGCCAGCAGTTCCTCCACCGCGAAAGGCTTGGCGAGATAGTCGTCGGCCCCCATGTCCAGGCCCTTCACCCGCTCGTCGACATTGCCCCGTGCTGTAAGCACGATCACGGGGATGCCCGATTTCAGGGCCCTGACGCGCGGGATCAGCGACAGGCCGTCACCGTCCGGCAATTGCCTGTCGAGGATGATGCCGTCGTGCACGTGGTTGGCGAGTGCTGCAAGCGCATGGTCGAGCGACGGCGCGTGGTCGAGGATCATGTCGTAGCGACTGAGTGCTGCGCTCAGCGCCGATGCCATTTCCAGCTCGTCCTCGACAAGAAGCAGACGCATTGAAAGTCTCCGGTACAGATGGTCTTCACGTGCCACGTCTGCTGGATGAGGGTTGCAGCAACGTTGCGCTGTTGCCGGGCTTTATCGGTTGTAGCGACAGAGGTCGACATCCCGCAACAGTGCGCGGCTGCACCTTACGGTATCGGACCGGGCGTTATGGTTGAACTGCGTCTGGTATGGCAAGCGATGCCGCGCGCTCCGGTGACTGACGCGCAGCATCGCAGGCCTGCTGCATGTTTGCCCGATCGCAAGTGGCGAAAGGACAGACACGCGGCAATTCAAGGGACGGCAACGACCGTTGCGCGTATTCAGGTCGCACGGTCGGTCCGACAGGCCTGTTGTCGCCGACCAGGCGGAACGTCGCCACGCGGCGCGGCCGAAGGATGGCTCAGCGCGCCTTGGCTTTAAACAGCGCCGTGACCCGCTGGGGGTTCCACTCGATTGCTTCGAAGCCGGAATCGAGCAGAATGTTGAACACCGGCACCAGCGTGCTTTCCTTGTTCACGCCCTTCTCAAAACCGCAATCGACCGTGACATAGGCGGTCGACTTCAAGGTCTCGTAGGCTCCTGCGAGGATCTCCGGCTCGGCGCCCTCAGCCTCGATCTTCAGAACCGCGACCTTGCGGATGCCAGCTTCGGCGGCGAAACTGTCGAGGCTGCGCACCTTGATCTTGAACTGGTCGACGTATTCGTCGGTCTCAAACAGCGATCCGTCAGCCGTATTCGGCTTCGAATAGAAGGTGAGTTCGCCATCGCTCGACCAGAGCCCGAAGCGGTTGGTTTCGCGCCGGCCGCCGAAATTGTTGAGATCGCAGCAGTCCGCCTCCAGAGGCTCCGGTTCGAAGGCGTGGTATTCCAGCCCCCTGCTGCGGCTATAGGCGCCAAGCTCACCGACATTCGCGCCGCAATCGATGAAGGCCCCGTCGAGCGGTCCGGTGATGCGATGCAAGAGGTAGGACTCGTTCAACTGCTTCAGCCGCGCGTCGATGCCGCGCTTGTAGAGCCATAGCCGGTCCCGGCGGCAGATGTTGAGCTCGTTCTTTCCATCCGACAGCGTGATCATGCTGTCGTTGTCGTTCATCGCGATGCGATGTCTGTGACCCTTCAGCGAGCTGGTGCTGTTTGCCAGTCGAACGAACTGGCGGTTGGAAATGCCTTCAATCAATGATTGTTGAGCGCCCTTCAGCAGCTTCATCTAAGTTCTCGCCCCCGCGATATGCTTGCCCCATATGCCATATAAGAAATTAGGAAAATAACCTAATAATCTCAGGCAATTGCCTCATATCGCGATTCAGGGCGTCGTCAATGGCAGGGGCGGCGGTGACACCACAAAAGGTTGCGCTTATTCCCAACTTGTTGCGCGCTGTTCGTCACGGAAGCGACGGGCGACAGCGGGGCGGCCGGTGATCCGCCGTCCCGGTCTTCTGCTCGGGCCTGTGGGGCAGGCTTCAGGCGACGGCTGCAATCACCTGGAAGGCGTCGTAGGCTGCAAGTACCGTTTCCTTCTGGGCGTCATGGCCGGCGATGAACGCGTCGCCATAGATCGTCTCATCGGGATATTCGGTGATCAGCGTCAACGGCGCCGTATGGCGGTCGTCGACGGAGATCATGCAGGGAAAGCCGTTGATGATGCGGAATCCGGTTTCGCCGGCATGGGTCTCATAGAGTGCGATCTGGGCGTCGTTGTAGGCAAGCAGACCCGGCACGGCGGCGAGCCTTGACGTGACCGCTTCGATCAGCTGCTCGGCGCGGGCTTCCCATTCGGCATGATGGCGCATGATCAGGAAGAAGCCCTTGGGCAGCGTCCACATGGCAAAACCGCGCGGCACGTAGCCTGACAGCGGCCGGGTCCACTCGTGCGAGGGATAGCCATGCAGGTTGACGTGCAGTTGGGCTCCGGTCAGCCGTTCCGCTTCCTTGCGGATCTCGCGCTCGTTGAGCGCTGGACCCGTGCGGTATTCGAGGTCGTCGCCAAGTGCGGTGTAGCGCGCGGCGTGATGCATGTGCAGCGGGTTGTCCACTCGCAGCCGCTGGTGCACGGCATAACCGTCGGGGTTTTCGAGCGGCGAGATGGTGAAATGCGCGCCCGGACGGGCGGCGAGCACCTTTGCGGCGCGCAGCGCACCGACGATGCCGGTCGTCTCGTTCGGATGCTGGCCGCCGCTGATCATCACGGCCGCATCGGTCCCGCTGCGGTAGCGGGCCTTGACCGGGCGGCCTGCACGCGATTGTGCCTCGAAGGCCTGGCCCTCGATGTCGCCGAGTTCGGCGTGGATCTGCGCGACCGACAACGGCGCCTGCGCGGTGTCGATCGCCTGGGTGTCGCCTTGTGCATCCGTCACTTGCAAGGGACGGGCTTCGACGACGACGGAGGGTTTTCCAACGCCGAAGACGATCTCCGGAACGATCTGACCGGGCTTCAGGCCGCGATCGCCGAGCGGTCGGCCGGACTTCTTCTGGAAGACTTCGAGCAGCGAGAAATAGAAATCCTCGTGCAATGCCTCGCGCAGGCTGACGACTTCTTCACCGACCGGCAGGCGAAAATCGGTGATCGGCAGGGTGGCGCGGATGCTGAGTTCTTCGAAATAGGGTTCACTGTCGCCCCAGGCGTGGTCGGCGATCGCCCGCATGGTGCCGGCAAAGAGCCGCTCGTAGTCGGTCTCCAGATGGCATTCGCGATGCTTGTCGCAACCCTCGTCGAGCCGGATCCAGCCGGTCGGCGACAGAAGCGTCTCGCCGATGAAATCGGTGTGGATGCGGTTGGGTGCAAAGACGGCGTGGCTTTCCCGGCGTCCGTCGCGGAAGGTCAGCACGACTTCGTAGGTGAAGGCTTTGGTGCTTCCTGCGTCGAAGCGGATCTCCGCGTCGCCGACAAGCGCTGCCAGCGGATATGCCTCAAGCAGGAAGCGGTTCTGTGGTGCGCCCTCATGCTGGGGATAGCCTATGACGACGCTCGTGAGTGCCGCGCGATCGACCTCCTCGAGGAAGAAGTGCAGCAGTGGCTTGTAGGCGCTCCTGAGCATTGCCTTGACACCGAAGCTTGCGAGCTTCTGCTCGGCCGCCTTGCGGCTGGCCGCATCGTCGAACAGCCAGGCTTCGAGCTTGGTGCCGCGGGCGGTTTCCTTGCCATAGGTGGTCAGGAGCGTGTCGAGCGTGCGCTCGAAGGCGCCTTCGAAAATCATGGTCATCGCGAGGTTCTGCCGGTTGGGTCGAGGCTGTCGCGCAGCCAGTCGCCGAGAAGATTGAGGCCGAGAACGGTCAAGAGGATCGCAAGGCCCGGGAAGACGCTGACCCACCAGGCGTTCTGCAGGTAGGTGCGACCGTCGGCCAACATGCCGCCCCAGCTCGGGATCAGCGGATCGACGCCGAGGCCGAGGAAGGTGAGGCTGCTTTCGAGCAGGATGTTGTTGGCAACGTTGAGCGTCATCAACACGATGACCGGCCCGATCAGGTTCGGCAGCAGGTGCTGGAACAGGATCTTGTAGTCGCGCACGCCGATGGCGCGGGCCGACTGGATGAACTCGCGTTCGCGTAGCGACAGCACCGAGCCGCGCACGAGGCGGGCATATTGCACCCATTGCGACACGATCAGCAGGATGATGGTGTTGCCGAGCCCGCCGCCGACGATGGCGATGAAGGTGATCGCGAGCAGGATAAAGGGCAGCGCCAGCTGGACATCGGCAAAGCGCATGACGAGCATGTCCCAGAAGCCGCGATAGTAGCCCGAGACCAGCCCCATGACCACGCCGAGAACGACGGCGCCCGCAACGGAGGTCAGGCCGACGAGCAGCGAGATCTTGCCGCCGGCAACCACGCGGGCAAGCACGTCACGGCCGAGCGGATCGGTGCCGAGCGGATGCGCCCAGTTGACGAAGGGCGGCGTCAGCCGCGCCATCAGGTCGATCTTGTCGACGCCGCCCGGAAAGAGCACGCCGGAGAAGAGAACGGCGAGGCAGATGCCGCCGGTGAGCAGCGCGCCGAGGATGAATTCGAGATTGCGGAAACGGGCGAAGCGGGTGCTTGTAGCCTTGGTGGTCATCGGCTCACTCCGTCCGGATGCGTGGATCGACGAGGCCATAGGCGATGTCGACCAGGAGGTTGACGCCAACGATCATCAGCGAAAGCACGGTGATCACGGCTTGAAGAACGGGATAGTCGCGCGAGGCGACCGCGTCGAAGGCGAGCGTGCCCATGCCCGGCCAGTTGAAGACGAGTTCGACGACAACGATGCCGCCGAGCAGGCCGCCGAACTGCAGGCCGAAATAGGTGATCAGCGGGATCGCGCAGTTACGCAATGCATGCTTGTAGAGCACCTTGCTTTCGCTGAGGCCCTTGGCGCGGGCGACCATGATGTACTGCGACTGCAAGGTTTCCAGCATCGCGGTGCGCACCAGCCGCACATTGGTCGCCGTCAGGATGATGCCCATGGTCAAGGCGGGCATGATGAAGCTTGCAAAGCCGTCCATGCCGCTCGGTGGAAGCCATTTCAAGACGATCGAGAACAGCAGCACCAGCATGATCGCCAGCCAGAAGTTCGGGAAGGAAAGCCCGATCAGCGACAGGATGCGGATCGTCTGGTCGGCCCACTTGCCGCGGGCGACGGCGGCGCGAATGCCGAGCGGGATGGAAATGGCGATCGAGACGATCAGCGAGGCAAAGGCGAGCAGCATGGTCGCCGGCAACGCCGAGGCGATCAACTGCGAGACCGGGGTGCCGCCCATGAAGGAGCGGCCGAAGTCGAGCCTGAACATGCCGGTGATGAAGTCGTAATACTGCGACAGGAACGGCTGGTTGAGGCCGAGCCCTTCGCGAATGCGCACGAGGTCTTCCTCGGTGACACTGCCGGCGCCCTGCGCCAGCATCAGGGCCGGGTCGCCGGTGAAGCGAATGGCATAGGAGACGGTCAGCGTCACGACGAACACGACGAACACCGCCTGCAGAAAACGTTTGATCAGAAATCCGGCCAAGTGACCCGCCCTTTAAGGATAAAAGGTCCGCCGCCCTGAAGCGGCGGCGGACCGGATAGTTTTACTCGACCGTCACGTCCGTCAGCCGCAGGCGGCTGTCCGGGACCGGCGTGAAGTTCTTGACGCGCTTGCTCACGCCGAAGATGGCGTTGAGGTTGTAGAGCGGCATCTCGAGCGAACGGTCGGCGGCGTAGTTGGCGATCTGCTTGAGGATTTCCTCGCGCTTGGCCCGGTCGGTGATCGAACGCTGGGATTCGAGCAGCTTGTCGAGTTCCGGATCGCTGTCGTAGGGGTTCCACTTTTCGCCCGAGTGGTACATCGAGTAGGCGGTGTTGTCGTAGTCGAGCGTCCAGCCGCCCCAGGCCTGCTGGAACATCGCACCGGTCTTGCCGGCCGGGATGATATCGTTGAGCAGGACGTTGGTCTCGTAGGGCTTGATCGTGGCGTTGATGCCGATCAGCTGCAGGTAGCTTGCGACCGCCTGCACAACCTCGTTGAAGGTCGCATCGTTGCCGCGAACGTCGATCTGGACGGTGGCGCCCGGCGCAACACCGGCTTCCTTCAACAGCGCCTTGGCCTGTTCCGGATCGTAAGGCAGCGGCTTCATCGTCGGGTCGAAGCCGAAGGAGAGCTTGCCCTGGAAGCTGGCGATCGGATCCGCCTGGCCGCCGAGGATCGACTGGATGATGGTGTCGCGGTCGACGCCGAGGATCAGCGCCTTGCGGACCTTCGGATCCTTGGTGATGCCGTCACGGGTGTTGAAGCGCAGCGCGTAAACGGTCGGGCCAGCGCTGGAGGCGATCTCAAGGTTGCTGTCGTCCTGGATCGTCGGGATCATGCCGATCGGAATGGTCGGCGGGATGACAAGATCGACGCGGCCGGCCTGCAGCTCGGCAACGGCGGTCGCCGGTTCCGAGATGAAGCGGTAGTTGAGGTTGGAAAGCTTCGGCGCGCCGCCCCAATGGTCAGCGAAGGCTTCGAGCTTGATGCCGACCTTCGGCTCGTAGGAGACGACCTTGAACGGGCCGGTGCCGACCGGATGCGCGTTGAAATAGTCCTCGCCCTTTTCCTTTATGTACTTCGGCGGCACGATCATCGCGCCATAGCCGGCAAGCTTGGTGAGCAGCACCGGGTCCGGGGTCTTGAGAACCAGATCGACGGTCTTCTCGTCGACGATCTCGACCTTCTCGATCACGGCATAGTTGGACTTCTGCGGGCCCTTGGAGCCCTCGTCGCCAAGCAGGCGGTCGAAGGTGAACTTCACCGCTTCGGCATTGAAGGGCTCGCCATTGTGGAACTTGACGCCTTCGCGCAGCGTGAAGCGCAGGCGCTTGCCGCCGTCGAGCTCTTCCCACGCGGTGGCAAGGCCGGGCACGAGCTTGAGGTCCGGGCCGCGATAGGTCAGGCCGTCATAGACGTTGGTGGCGACAGACGCCCAGTTGACGAGGAAGGTGTCGACCGGGTCCCAGCTGCCCGGATCCTGCGGCGACGACACGGTCAGCGTGCCGGCGGCAAAAGCCGGGGCTGCGGTCATGAAACTGCCGGCCATCGCAAGGGCGATGAAAGCGGCGTGGATCCCCTTTTTGTTGATCATTTACTCACTCCTGTTTCGACAGCCTTCTTGAGAAGAGAAAGCGGCTCACGCACCCTTGGCCACGTAATGGCCAGGGGCGATCTCCTTGCGCGGCAGAACCGCGGGTTCATTGCCGACGCGCCGGATCGGGCTCGGGATTTCGCCTTCGAGCATGGCGCGCTCGCGGCCCTTGCCGGGCTCGGCGACCGGGACGGCGGACAGCAGTCGGCGGGTATAGGGATGGGCTGGCGTCTCGAACACCTGCTGGCGGCTGCCGAATTCCATGATCTGGCCGAGATAGAGCACGGCGACCCGGTGGCTCATCCGCTCGACCACCGCCATGTCATGGCTGATGAACAGATAGGCGAGACCCTCCTGCTCCTGCAGCTCCATGAACAGGTTGATGATCTGCGCCTGGATCGAGACGTCGAGCGCCGACAGCGCCTCGTCGGCGATGATCAGCTTGGGACGGGAAGCAAGCGCGCGGGCGATGCAGACGCGCTGGCGCTGGCCGCCGGAGAATTCGTGCGGATAGCGCCTGGCGTGCGCCGCCGTCAGCCCGACACGCTCGAGCAGTTCATGCACGCGCTTTTCGATTTCTCGTTCGCCGAGGATCAGGCCGTGGGTGCGGATCGGCTCGGCGATCGAGAATCCCACGGTCTTGCGCGGATCGAGCGAGGCGAAGGGGTCCTGGAAGATGTACTGGATTTCCTGCTTCAGCCGCTGGCGCTCGGCATAGCTCATGGCCGAGACCGGGCGGCCACCGAAGAGGACATCGCCTGACGTGGCGCTCTGCAGCTGCTGGATCGTTCGGCCGATCGTCGACTTGCCGGAGCCCGATTCGCCGACGAGCGCCAGGGTTTCGCCCGGGAAGATGTCGAAGCTGACGTTCTCGATGGCGTGCACGCGGTGCGTCGCCTTGCCGAAGAGGTTCTTGCGCACGTCGAAACGGGTGACGAGATCGCGCACCGACAGGATCGGTGCCGCGTCGTAGCGGGCGGTGCGCTGCAGGTGAACGTCGCCGACCAGCTTCGGCTCGCCGTCCACCATCATGGTCAGCGGCAGGCGCTTCGGAAACTCCTCGCCGGTCATGCTGCCGAGTTTCGGCACGGCGGACAGCAATGTCTGGGTATAGGGGTGCTTGGGAGCGGAAAAGATTTCGTTGACCGGGCCTTCCTCGACCTTGCGGCCCTTCCACATGACGACGACGTCGTCGGCCATTTCGGCGACGACGCCCATATCATGGGTGATGAAGATCACCGCCATGCCGAGTTCCTGCTGCAGGTCGCGGATGATCGTCAGGATCTGCGCCTGGATGGTGACGTCGAGCGCTGTCGTCGGCTCGTCGGCGATCAGAAGCTTCGGCCGGCAGGCAAGCGCCATGGCGATCATGACGCGCTGGCGCATGCCGCCGGAAAGCTGGTGCGGATAGCGGCCGATCAGTTCGGCGCTGTCTGGAAGGCGGACCATGTCGAGCAGCCGGCGCGTCTCGACGAGCGCTTCGGCCTTGGTCATCTTCTCGTGCAGCATCAGCACTTCGGCGACTTGATCGCCGATGGTGAAGACCGGGTTCAGCGAGGTCATCGGCTCCTGGAAGATCATGGCGATCTCCTTGCCGCGAATGGCGCGCATGGTTTTCTGCGGTGCGCGCGTCAGGTCGATCTCGCCGTCCTTGCCGCGAAACAGGATGCGGCCTGACGGAAACTGGCCGCCCATCATGTCGGAGAGCCGCATGATCGACAGCGAGGTCACCGACTTGCCGGAACCGGATTCGCCGACGATCGCGAGCGTGCGGCCGGGCGTGACGGTGAAGCTCAGGTCTTCGACGACAGGGTTGCCGTTGAAGGCAACGGAAAGCTTCTCGACGGCGAGCAGGGGCGCAGGCAATTCGGCAGTCACGCGGTCATCCTCGTTCAAAGTGTGGTCGCGGCGCGCGCGGACTGTTCATAGGCGCCCGACATGAAACGCAGGACGGCGGCGATTTCAGAAAGTGTTTCTTCGGAGGGACGGGCCTTCGCGGTCGACGAGACCAGCAGGCGTTCGCGGATCTGGGCGTAGCGCGTACAGGCGTCCGATCCCTTGTCGGTGATGAGGATGGTCTTTTCCTTGCCTTCCTTGCCCGTCGTCACCAGGCCCGCGGCCTCGAGCTTGCGGATGGCGTAGGTCGCGACATGGGTGTCTTCGATGTCGAGCACCAGGCAGATGTCGGCAAGCTTCTTGCCGCGATCGCGATGGCGGATCGTGTGCAGGATCAGGATTTCGATCGGGGAAAGTCCGGGGACGCCGGCGGCCGCCATGCAGCGCATCATCCAGCGATGAAAGGCGTGCGATGCGAGGATCAGCCCGTATTCGACCTCCGAAAGGCCGGGAGAGCCGCCTTCCGCCAAGTGCGCGGAGGAAACGATCGGGCCGATGGCCGCGACGGGCTTCAGGTGTTCGGGCAGGGCGTCTTCTGCCCATTCCCGTCCTCCAAAGCTATCCTCCGACTTCTTCGTCATTCAGCTCTTCCTCATCTTGACGATTTTATGTCATCATTTTATCGACATTTTGTCAACGAACTGCTTTGATGAATTTCCGGGCTTGCACAATGAAGCGGCTCGCGAATGAGAGGGATGGACAATGAGCGCACGCGAAACCGGCAGCTGGGACTTCTGGATCGACCGTGGCGGCACCTTCACCGATGTCATCGGCCGCGACCCTGAAGGCAACCTGCATGCCCGCAAGGTGCTGTCCGAAAATCCGGAAGCCTACCGAGATGCGGCCGTGCAGGGTATCCGCCTTCATCTCGGCCTTGCGACCGGCGCTGCGATCCCGACCGGCCTGATCGGCGAAGTGCGCATGGGCACGACCGTTGCCACCAATGCGCTGCTCGAGCGCAAGGGCGAGCCCTTGGCGCTGGTGACAACAAAGGGTTTCCGCGATGCGCTGAAGATCGGCTACCAGGAGCGCAAGAAGATCTTCGCGACCGAAATCATCAAGCCGGAAGCGCTTTATCAGGACATCGTCGAACTCGACGAACGCGTGCTCGCCGATGGCACGGTCGAGAAGTCGCTCGACGAAGCAAAGGCGCGCGCCGCCCTCGAAGACCTGAAGGGCAAGGGCTACAAGTCCGTCGCCATCGTCTTCATGCACGCCTACAAATTCCCCGAGCACGAAGCCATCGTTGCCCGGATCGCCCGCGAACTCGGCTTCGAGCAGGTCTCGGTCAGCCACGAAGTCTCGCCGCTGATCAAATATGTCGGCCGTGGCGACACGACCGTCATCGACGCCTATCTTTCTCCGGTGCTGCGCCGTTACGTCGCCCAGGTCTCGAGCGAGCTCGATGTCGCCCGCACCGGCGCGCGCGTCATGTTCATGATGTCATCCGGTGGCCTGACGGCGGCCGATATGTTCCAGGGCAAGGATGCGATCCTGTCCGGTCCGGCCGGCGGTGTCGTCGGGCTTGCCAAGACTGGCGAAGCGGCCGGCTTCGACCGCGTCATCGGCTTCGACATGGGCGGCACCTCGACCGACGTCGCGCATTTCGACGGCGAATACGAGCGTGCGTTCGAGACCGAGGTTGCCGGTGTGCGCGTGCGCGCGCCGATGATGCTGATCCACACGGTTGCGGCCGGCGGTGGCTCGATCCTGCATTTTGACGGAGAGCGTTTCCGCGTCGGTCCCGATTCGGCCGGCGCCAACCCGGGCCCTGCCTGCTACCGCAATGGCGGGCCGCTCGCCGTCACCGACGCCAATGTCATGCTCGGCAAGCTGATGCCCGACTTCTTCCCGGCGCTCTTTGGCCCGAACCAGGATGAACGTCTCGATGTCGAGACCGTTCGCGGCCGTTTTGCCGCCATGGCCGCCGAGATCGGCGACGGCCGCGGCCCGGAGGATGTGGCCGACGGCTTCATCCGCATCGCCGTTGCCAACATGGTCGAGGCGATCAAGAAGATTTCCGTGCAGCGCGGCTACGACGTGACCCGCTATGCGCTCAGCTGCTTCGGCGGCGCCGGCGGTCAGCACGCCTGCCTCGTTGCCGATCAGCTCGGCATGAAGAGCATTCTCGTGCATCCGATGTCGGGCCTGCTTTCGGCCTATGGCATGGGGCTTGCCGATATCCGTTCGACACGCCAGAAGGCGCTCGGCGTCCCGCTTGACGATCAGGCACCGGCAGCACTCGGGGCGCTTGGCGCCGAACTTGAAGTCGATTGCCTCGCCGAACTCGAAGCGCAGGGGATCGCCCGCGACGAGATCCGCACGCATCTGCGCGCCCATATCCGCTACGCCGGCACCGACACGGTGATCGCGGTCGATGCGACCTTCCCCGGCAAGGACGACATCGCCCGGCTTCGCGCGGAGTTCGAACAGCTGCACAAGCGCCGCTTCGGCTTCGTCGCCGAAAACAAGGCGCTGGTCATCGATGCCGTCGAGGTCGAGACGGTCGGCGGTGGTGCCGCCCAGATGGAGCGCGAGGGCGCGTCCGTCACATCGGGTGCGCCCGACATTTCGCGCCGCACGCGTTTCTATTCCCAAGGGCAGTTCCACGATGCGCCGGTCGTGCTGCGCGCAGAAATCGCGCCCGGCCAAAAGCTCGACGGACCGGCGATCGTCATCGAACCGAACCAGACCGTCGTCGTCGAGGACGGCTGGCAGGCGGAACTGACCGCCAAGGACCACATCGTGCTTCGCCGCGTGAAGGCGCTTCAGCAGCAGAGCGCGATCGGCACCCACGCCGATCCGGTCATGCTGGAGATCTTCAACAATCTCTTCATGTCGATCGCCGAGCAGATGGGCGTGACGCTGCAGAACACCGCCTATTCCGTCAACATCAAGGAACGGCTCGATTTCTCCTGCGCCGTCTTCGACAACCGCGGCAACCTCGTCGCCAACGCGCCGCACATGCCGGTGCATCTGGGCTCGATGGACGCCTCGGTCGCAACCGCGATCCGCGAGAACCCGGTAATCAAGCCGGGCGACGTGTTCCTGATCAACGCGCCCTATAACGGCGGCACCCACCTGCCGGATCTCACCGTCTGCACACCCGTCTTCGACAACGCCGGACGCGAGATCCGCTTCTGGGTCGCCAGCCGCGGCCATCATGCCGATATCGGCGGCATCTCGCCGGGCTCGATGTCGCCGCTTGCGACCAACATCGAGGAGGAGGGCGTCTATATCGACAACTTCAAGCTCATCGATGCCGGCCGCTTCTGCGAAGCCGAGCTTGAGGCTCTGCTGAACGGTGCGCGCTATCCCGTGCGCAACATCCTGCAGAACGTCAACGACCTGAAGGCGCAGGTTGCGGCCAACGAAAAGGGCGTCGCGGAACTGAAGAAGATGATCGCCCAGTTCGGCGAAGACGTGGTCGAGGCCTATATGGGCCATGTCCAGGACAATGCCGCCGAAAGCGTGCGCCGCGTGCTCGACCAGTTGCCCGACGGCGAGTTCTCCTACGAGATGGACCAGGGCTGCAAGATCGAGGTCAAGATCACCGTCGACCGTGAAAAGCGCGAGGCGACGGTCGATTTCACCGGAACCTCCGAGCAGCGCGGCGACAATTTCAACGCTCCTGCACCGGTGACCCGCGCGGCGGTACTCTACGTCTTCCGCGTGCTGGTCGAGGCCGAAATCCCGATGAACGCAGGTTGCCTGCGCCCGATCCACATCGTCATCCCAGAGGGCACGATGCTGACGCCGCGTTATCCGGCAGCGGTCGTTGCCGGCAATGTCGAGGTCAGCCAGGCGGTGACGAACTGCCTGTTCGGCGCGGTTCAGAGCCAGGCGGGCGCGCAAGGCACGATGAACAATCTGACCTTCGGCAACGCCCATTATCAGTACTATGAAACGATCTGCTCCGGTGCGCCGGCCGGTCCCGGCTACAACGGCGCCGATGCGGTCCATACCCATATGACGAATTCGCGCCTGACCGATCCGGAAATTCTCGAAACCCGATTCCCGGTCGTGCTCGAAGACTTCCACATTCGTGTTGGTTCGGGTGGTCGCGGCCAGTGGAACGCCGGCAACGGTACCAAGCGCACGATCCGCGCCCGCGAAAAACTGGATTTCGCCATCCTCTCGGGCCATCGCCGGGTCGCACCCTTTGGCATCATGGGCGGTAGCCCGGGTGAGCTTGGCCGCAACCTCGTGCGCCGCAATGACGGCCGGACGGAGGAGCTGTCGGGCTGCGCCCATACGGTGCTGGAGGCCGGCGAAGCCTTTACCGTGGTGACCCCCACCGGCGGCGGTTACGGCCGGTCGTAACACCAGAAAGACCAATCTCCCAAGACTGCTGCGGTGGTCTGCGGGCGGGCGAGCGATCGTCCGCCCGTTTTTCGTTCGGGATATGCGCCATTGCTTTTGCTGCATATGCGAAAAGACGCGATCGCTTTTTTAACCCGAATTTAAATTCGAAATTACTAAGTACTTATTGGTCAGTGCGCGCCCGACCTCCTCCCGCAACGGCGCCGCAAACAGCCGGTCCTTCCTCCCGCCGGTATGGCTGACCATGTCCTCCCAACAGCGCGATCGCGACATCCAAGGAGTCACGGCAGTGACCTTCAAGAACCTTTCGATTTTGACCAAGGTCGGCCTCGTGGTCGTGGTCATGGGCATATCCTCCATTCTGATCGCGCTTGCCGGTGCGCGCGGTCTGTCCTCGCTTGGCGCAACGATCGTCGATGTCGGCGCGCGCGAAGAGGCAGCGCGCGAGGCCATGGACCTGCGCGTCGACATCATCGCCATCAGCCGCATGACCTACCAGCTGGCCGCGGCGCCGGAGAAAGCCGCCGATTTCGGCGCCGAGACGGAGAAGCGCGCCGGGGAAATGCTCGGACGTCTGACCAAGATCGAGGCCGTGGCCGACGATGCGGAAGACAAGCTCCTGAACGACATCCGCCTCACGCTCAACAGCTACTTCGACGAGATCCGGGCGATGGTTGCCGTTGCCGCCGACAAGGGCGGAGATGCCGGTGCCGTCAAGGCGGCACTCGACAAGGCGCTCGAGGCCCAGAAGACGGTGACAGCGACGGTCAAGATCTACAGCACCTATTCCGGTGACGCGCTGGCGGCCGCCCGCGCCGAAGCCCTCAACTCGTCGTCCGTTGCAATGACCATTCTTGCAGCCGCGGCCGCAGCCTGCGTGCTCTTCGGCGTCGGCGTCAGCCTCGTCGTTGCCCGCCGCGGCATCGTCATGCCGGTGCGCGACCTGACGTCGACCATGAGCGAACTTGCCGACGGCAAGCTCGATGGTGATGCGACGGACGTTTCGCGCAAGGACGAGATCGGCGAGATGGCGCGCGCCGTCGAGGTGTTCCGCAAGAACGGCATCGCCATGCGCGCGATGAAGGCGCAGGAAGCGGCGCTGCATGCCCGCAGCAGCGACCTGCAGTCGAACATCAGCGTCGTGGTTGCCTCGGCCGTCGCCGGCGATTTCACCGGCCGCATCACCAAGGACTACGAGAACGACGACCTCAACCGCTTTGCGTCGAGCGTGAACGAACTGGTCTCCAGCGTCGACCAGACGGTCAACGAGGTTCGCCGCGTGATCGCCGCCCTTGCCGATGCCGACCTGACGCAGACCATGCGTGGCGAATTCCACGGCGCCTTTGCCGAACTGCAGAAGAACGTCAACCAGACGATGGTGACGCTGCGCTCGACCATGCAGAACGTGCGCAGTGCCGCCAGCACCATCAACGACAACTCCGCCGAACTGAGCTCGGCCGCAAACGATCTCTCGAAGCGCACGGAACAGCAGGCGGCAGCCCTTGAAGAGACCGCAGCCGCACTCGACGAGATTACCTCGACCGTGCGCACGGCCTCCGAGCGGGCGAACGAGGCGCATGAAATGGTGCGCGCCACCAAGGACAGCGCCGGCCGCTCCGGCGCAATCGTGCGCAGCGCCGTCGACGCAATGGGCCGTATCGAGGATTCGTCCAACCGCATCAACCAGATCATCTCGGTCATCGACGAGATCGCTTTCCAGACCAATCTGCTCGCGCTCAACGCCGGCGTCGAAGCAGCCCGCGCCGGAGAGGCCGGTCGTGGTTTCGCCGTCGTCGCCCAGGAAGTGCGCGAGCTGGCGCAACGTTCGGCCAACGCCGCCAAGGAGATCAAGACGCTGATCCACAGCTCGGCATCGGAAGTCGAAACCGGCGTGTCGCTGGTGCGCTCGACCGGCGAGGCGCTGCTGGAGATCGAGACGCTGGTCAACAATGTCAGCGGCCATGTGAACACGATCGCGACCGCTGCGCGCGAACAGGCGACCGCGCTGCAGGAAATCAACACCTCGGTCAACCACATGGACCAGATGACCCAGCAGAACGCGGCGATGGTCGAGGAAACGACCGCGGCGAGCGGCACGCTTGCCGAAGAAAGCCGGCAGCTGCGCACGATGCTTGCCAAGTTCAAGCTGGAGGCCCAGGCGGGCCGCGAAAGCTGGAGCCGCGCGGCCTGATTGAGGTCGAAACCGGGGCCACGCGCTGCAGGAATGCGGCCTGTGGCCCTCGTGTAAAATTTCCCTCGTCGACAGACAAGCCGGCGAGGATGACGGCGTCGCCCTGATACCGGGAGCGTTACCGGGAGCGCCATCGGGCAATCGATCCCGCCGCCGACGCGTCGCTTGTGACGGCCTTACGTGGGTACGCTGTCCGAACGGACCTCAGACATATCTCCGGCCCAGACGGGCACTCATGCGCGCCGCGTGATCTCGCGACGATCGCCGGCGCACGTAGCGTCGGCGGTATGGGCCCTTGGGGACAAGATCCGCTTTACCGTTAAATGCCACGGGTTGCAGGTGGACGCTCGACCGAATCCAGCTATACGTGCAAAGACTTGAATTAGAAAATCAAGTTTTATGCTGTTGTTATAATTGATGTTCCGAGGCCGATGATCGCTGTGCCAACCCTTTGCGCCATGACCGCTTCCGCGCGTGCGCGCTTTCGTTTCCGGCATATGGGCGCACGGTCGAATGGCGGGTTCACAACCGAATTTACGGCCCGCTCAGGGGCCATCGAGCCACCGCTTTGCCGAAGCGAGTTGCTCCGCACCAGGCCCGTCTGTCGGTCGAACTAGTCGTCGGTGACCACGATGCCCGCCAACCGCCTTGCGCAGCCGCGCAACGCGGAATGCTGCCTGCGTCGTTGTCTCCAGGACGGTTCAATTCGAGCGGCACCCATGACGGGCAGACAATTTCACGCTTACCGGAAATACAGGGGTTAGAGAATGGCGAGGGATAGGTTCAATTTGGTTTCGCGCAGGCGCGGCAGTGTTATTCTGGCGGGGGTGTCGCTGCTGGCGATGGCTGCCGGATCCGCCGAGGCTCAGGAGGCCCAGAAGAGCAAACGGGTGGAAAGCCAGGCTCAGGCCGCTCCAGCCGGCGCGACGCAACTCGCTCCCATCGTCGCCGTTGGAACGACCGCCGGACAGCCGCCCGAAACCGGCACCATCGGCCAGCCGCCGGTGCCGTATGCGGGCGGCCAGATGGCGACCGGTGCCCGGCTCGGCGCGCTCGGCAACCGTTCCGTCAAGGAGACGCCGTTCAGCCTCACCGGTTACACGGACAAGCTGATCCGCGATCAGCAGGCGCGAACGATCTCCGACATCACGCTCAACGATCCGTCGGTGCGCATGGATGCGCCGTCGTTCAGCGAGCGTGATTCCTTCTTCATTCGCGGCTTCTCGGTCACCAATCTGGATACCGCCTATGACGGCCTGTTCTACATCACCAACCCGCGCCGCAGCCCGCTTGAGGGCATCGAGCGTGTCGAGGTCCTGAAGGGCCCGAGCACGCTGGTCAATGGCGGCGTCGGCCGTGTCGGCGGCACCATCAACCTGGTGCCCAAGCGCGCTAGCGACGAGCCACTGACACGGCTGACGACCACCTATCTCTCGGACTCGCAGCTGTGGACGCATCTCGACGTCGGCCGCCGCTTCGGACCGGAAGGCGAATGGGGCGTGCGCTTCAACGGTTCCTATCGCGGCGGCGACACCGCGCTCGATCACAACGAAAACGAGATCGGCGTGCTGTCGCTCGGGCTCGACTATCGCGGCGAGTGGGTGCGCGCCTCGCTCGACGTCAACCATTCCAAGCAGAACATCGATGCACCGGCCTCGCTGTTCAATGCGGCAGCCCCGGGCATCAAGATCCCGGAGGCGCCGGACGGCCGGATCAACACGTCCAATCCGTTCGAGTACCATGACAGCGAGCACAACATGGTCGCCGGTCGTATCGAGTTCGACGTTCTGGACAACACGACGATCTACGCCGCCGGCGGCATCAGCCGTTACCGCGAGGACTTCCTCAGCACGTCCTATACAATTCAAAAGCCCAATGGCGATGCGCTGGCCGAGTTCGGCTATAACCCGCAGGAAATTGAGGGGATGTCAGGCGAGGTCGGTCTTCGTTCGGAGTTCGATACCGGTTCGGTCGGTCATCAGCTCAACGTCTCCGTCAGCCGGGCCCAGAACAAGAACAACCGCGGCTACTTCAATCCCCGGAGTGATTTCAAGTTCAGGAGCTACACGACCAACATTTACAACCCGGTCTACGTGCCGAGTTCCTGGGGGGATGCGAGCGGACTTCCGCGATCGAACGACCTGCACAAGTTCTCGGATCTGGTGGCAACCAGCGTTGCGATCTCGGACACGCTGTCGTTTGCCGAGGACCGGTTCCAGCTGACGCTCGGCGGACGCTACCAGGAAATGCGCGTGCAAGGCTTCAATACGCGCACCGGAATTCCGAGCGCCCCGGTTGGGGAGAGGAACTATATTTACGATAAATCCCGGTTCAGCCCTGCGGTCGCCGCTCTCTTCAATGTCAGCGACAGCTTCTCGGTCTACGCCAACTATGTGGAAGCCCTGACCGAGGGGCCGTCAGCGCCTTCCGGCACCCGCAACAGCGGCCAGATCTATCCCCCTGTTGTCAACAAGCAGAAGGAAATCGGTGTCAAATACGATCTCGGTGAGGTGATGTTGACCGCAGCACTGTTCGAGATCCGGCAGCCAAACGGTTTTACCAGCATCGTGCCAAGTGCCACTCCTGGTACCACGGCGAGCGTCTTTGACGTCAATGGCCTCCAGGTCAATCGCGGTCTCGAACTCTCGGCCTATGGCGAACCCGTCGATGGCGTTCGCCTGCTCGGCGGCGTCACCTTCATGGATGCCAAGCTCGACAAGTCATCGGACCGCACCGGCAATGTCACGTTCAATGGCAACCGTGTTCCTGGCGTCCCGAATGTGGCGTTCAGCCTCTACGGCGAATACGATACGCCCTGGGTCGAGGATCTGACGCTGACCGGCCGTCTCGTCTATTCCGGCAGCACCTATTACGACCAGGCGAACACGCAGAAGATTTCGGACTGGACGCGGGTCGATCTCGGCGCGCGCTATTCCTTCGAGCGCGAAAACGGCAAGCCGGTGGAAGTCCGCGCAACCGTGCAGAACGTGTTCGACGAGAACTACTGGGCATCGTCGGCCCGCGGCTTCCTTGCAGCCGGCGCACCGCGCACCTTCATGGTCTCGACCGCTTTCGAGTTCTGAGACTGCTGAAATTCAATCGCAAAAAAGAAACGGCCGGCATTTCGCCGGCCGTTTCGCGTTTCAGGGTGGTGCCGATCAGGCTTCCGGCGAATAACCGAAGACGACGGCCGGGTTCTCGGCGGTCTCGACCCAGACGCTCTTCGTCTGGGTATAGGCCATCAGCGCGTCGCGTCCGGACGAGCGGCCATAACCTGAGCGGCCGAAGCCGCCGAAGGGAGACATGACGCTGATCGTCTTGTAGCCGTTGATCCAGAAGGTGCCGGCGCGCACATTCGAGGCGACCCGGTGGGCGCGGCCGACATCGCGGGTCCAGACGGCGCCTGCAAGGCCGTAGGGGTTGTCGTTGGCGAGGGCTACGGCCTCCTCCTCGTCGTCGAAGACGGTGACGCCGACGACCGGCCCAAACACCTCCTCGCGAGCGATCGTCATGTCCGGCTTGACGTTGTCGAGAATGGTCGGTGCGAAATAGAAGCCGCCCGAGGATCGAAGCGCTTCGGGCTTGGCGCCGCCGGTTGCAAGCGTCGCACCTTCGGCAACGCCCTGGCGGACCATTTCCTCGATCTTGGCCCACTGGCGGGCATTGTTGATCGGGCCGATCTGCGTGGTGTCGAGATAGGGATCGCCGACCGGGATGCGGGCGGCGGCTTCAGCGTAACGCGCGACGAACTGCTGGTGCACCGAGCGGTGGACGAGAAGCCGCGAGCCGGCAACGCAGCTCTGGCCAGCGCCCGAAAAGATAGCCGACTGGGCGCCGACGATGGCGCGGTCGATATCGGCATCGGCAAAGACGATGTTGCCCGACTTGCCGCCGAGTTCGAGGATGCAGGGCACGGTGTTCTTTGCCGCTGAGGCGGCAATGGCCGAGCCGGCGAGCGCCGAGCCGACGAAGACGACGAGCGCGGTCTTCGGGTGGGCGACCATCGCCTGGCCGGCCGTCAGCCCCTGGCCCGCGATAACGTTGACGAGGCCGCGCGGCGCGCCACCGGCTTCGCAGAGCGCGCCGAGCACGAGCGTGCTCAGCGGCGTCAGTTCCGACGGCTTGATGACGACGCCGTTGCCGGCGCAGATCGCAGGCGCGATCTGCCAGCCGCCGGTAAAGAGCGGCGCGTTCCAGGGCGTGATCTGGGCGACGACGCCGACCGGTTCGTTGCGCGTGTAATTCAGGTGCGAGGTCGGAACCGGGATGACCTCGCCATGCAGCTTGTCGCACCAGCCGGCGTAGTATTCGAACATCTCGGCCACGCGAACAGCCTCGCCGCGGATGTCGCGGATCGGCCGTCCGGCCGAGCGGCTCTCAAGCTCGGCGATTTCGCCGGCGCGCTCGCGGATCTTGCGGGCGATCTCGTTCATCACCCGGCCACGGGCAGACGCGGTCATGGAGATCCATTCGCGCTGGGCACGGGCGGCTGCCTGCATCGCCGCATCGACGACGTCGGCACCGGCATCCTTAAATGTGGCGAAGACTTCGCCGGTCGCCGGATCCGTCAGCGTCTGCTCGTCGCCCGAACCGGTCACGAGCGCGCCGTCGACAAAACTGCCGATCTGGGTGCCGGGAATGATGCCGTGGAAGAGGGCGCGGATGCGCTCGGCCTTGGCGGGCATGGTCATGTCGTTCATCGTCGTTCCCCTGGATATCAGTTGTCATTGGCGGGGCGGAAAGCGCCCATGCGGGTGAAGTCTTCAGCGTTGTCGAGCGGGCTTTCGGCCCACAGCTTGGCGACCGCGCCCGAAAGCGGCAGCTCGGCACCGGTGCGCGCTGCAAGTTCACTGGCGAGACGCACGTCCTTGCGCATCAGCCCCATGGTGAAGCCGCTGTCGAAGCGGCCGTTCATCACCCAGGTCGGGAAATGCACTTCGCTGATCATCGACTTTCCGGAGGCGGCATTGAGCACCTTCAGCGCCTCGTCCGGATCAAGCCCGGCGGCAAGCGCCAGCTTCAGGCCTTCGCCCGTTGTCACCATGTGGGCGGCGGCAAGCAGGTTGTTGACGAGCTTGGCGACGTTGCCGGCGCCGCTCGGGCCCACGTGCAAGGCCTTGGCCGACATCGCGTCGATGACGGGGCCCGCAAGGGCGACATCGGCGTCGCTACCGCCGATCATCATCGTCAGCTTGCCGCTTGCCGCACCCGCTGGGCCGCCGGAGACCGGCGCGTCGATGAAGCCGTGGCCGTGGCCGGCAAGGGCAGCTGCCAGATCGCGCGAAACATCCGGCTCCGATGTCGAGGTGTCGATGATGACCACGCGCCGGCCGGCCGCTTTCAGCGCCTCAATGTTGGTCTCGACGACAGCGGCGACATCCTTGGCGGTCGGCAGTGAGAAGACGATGAAATCGGTATCGAAGAAGATCTCGGAGAGTGAGGCGACGGGGGAAACATCGCCTTCGGCGGCAAGGGTACGGCGAGCTTCCGCAAGGTCGAAACCTTTGACCGCAAAGCCCTTGGCGGCCAGCGTCGTCGCCATGCCGAGCCCCATTGCGCCCAATCCCACCACGCCCACTGTCGTTCGTTCCGCCGTCATGATCCGCTCTTCCCTCGTCCGGTTATGATGATCGGACGAAGGTGGCATGCGGGTTTGGGGGCCGGTAGACAGCGCGTCCGGTACAATGCGTTGCTGGCATGGCAACGTCCGTGACGCCGTCGATCGATGCTGCGTTCAGGGAGGCGAGCCACGAAGGACGAGAGAACAGCCGCAACCGGCCGTCAGCCGCGGAACGACTGCATTTCTCTCGCGAGATGCTGGCCGAGCTTTTCGACCGAAAGCGGCAGGCGGCGGTGGGCGCGGACCATCAGATGGGCAGTCGCTTCGCTGAGCAGTGGATCGGCAAGGTCGATCGCCTGCATGGCCCCGCGGGCGATTTCGACGGCGACCGCCGTGCGCGGCAGGAAGGTGACGCCGAGGCCGGCGGCGACGAAGCGGCGCAGCACCTCGATCGAATGGGTTTCGAGCAGCGGCGCCAGCGCAAGGCCTGCATCGGCCGCCACCCGCGCCACCAGCTGCGTCACGCCGTTGCCCTTGCCGAGCAGGGCGCAAGGCGAAGCAAGGCAATCGGCAAGCGCCAGATCGGAGCGCTCGGACAGCGGATGACCTGTCGGTACGATGACACAGAGCGGCTGGCGGGCGATCGACAGCGCGCGGATGCGCGGGTCGGTGAACGGGGTATAGGCGATGCCGATATCGGCATCGCTGTTCGCGATCGCGTCGACCACGTCTTCGGTGCTGCCGAGCTCGACGATGTAGCGCACGTAGGAATGGTCCCGTGAAAACGAGGAGAGCCCGTTTTCGACCAGATCGGCCATGAAACCTTCGCCGCAGCGGATGCGGATGCGGGTCTGTTGCACGCCGCGGATCTGGTCGAGCTGTTCGGCCAGCAGCCCGTTGTCCTCAAGCACCCGCTTGCCGTGCTCGAGCACCAGCTCTCCGGCATCGGTCAGAACCGTGCCGCGGGCAGTGCGCTCGAACAATGACAGGCCGATGTCGCGCTCGGTGTCGGCGATCTGCCGGCTGACGACGGAGGGGGCCAGCCCCATATGCTCGGCAGCGCCCCGGATCGAGCCGATGCGCGCAACCGCCATAAAGATCCTGAGCGCTTTCGCGTCGAGTACGTCCATGGCGGTCATGGATGCGACGGAATCCCTTCGGGGTCAACGACCAAGCGATGTCGCGATCAGCCGTGTCCAGAGGTTTACGCCCTGACCGATGATCGCGTCGTTGAAATCGTAGTGCGGCGAGTGCAGGCCGGGATTCTTGCCCTCGCGCCTCGCGCCGAGCCAGAGATAGCAGCCGGGACGCTCGTCGAGCATGAAGGCGAAGTCTTCCGCCGCCATGCTCGGGGCCGCGTCGATGACCGTCAATTGAGGGTCTGCAGCGGCAACCGAGCGCACGAGCGCGGCCGCTGCCGGGTCGTTGATGGTGGCGGGATAGCGCCGCTGATAGTCGAGCTCGGCCTTGCAGCCGAGCCCTTCGGCAAGTGCGGCCACGAGCGCGCGCATGCGGTTTTCGAGCGTGTCCCCGACCGCCTTGTCGAACCAGCGCGTGGTGCCGCGGATCACGGCCTTCTCCGGGATCACGTTCCAGGCGTCGCCGCCATGGATCTGCGTCACCGACACGACGGCTGCCTCGAGTGGCGAGACGTTGCGGCTGGCGATGGTCTGAAGCGCGGTGACGATCTGGGCGCTGGCGACCAGCGGGTCGGCGCCTTCGTGTGGCATGGCACCGTGGGCGCCGCGGCCGGTAATGGTGATTTCGAAGACGCCGAAGGCGGCCATCATCGCATCGTCGCGGGCGACCACCGAGCCGACGTCGAGTGCGGGCCAGTTGTGCAGGGCATAGACGGCATCGGCCGGATGGTCGCGGAAGAGGCCGTCGGCGACCATGACGCGGGCGCCGCCTTCGGCCTCTTCGGCCGGCTGGAAGATGAAGTGAACGGTGCCGTCGAAGTCCATTTCGCTTGCCTGCCGGGCGGCAGCGAGCAGCATGGCGACATGGCCGTCATGGCCGCAGGCGTGCATCTTTCCCTGCGTCTTCGAGGCATAGGTGACGCCGCTTGTCTCGATAATCGGCAGGGCGTCCATGTCGGCGCGGATGGCAATTGCCCGCTCAGACGTGCCGCGCGTGAGCGTGCCGACGAGACCGGTGCCGCCGTAACCGTTCCTTACGACGATGCCCCATTCGGCAAGCTTGCCGGCGACGAAGGCTGCCGTCTGCCGCTCCTCGAAGGCGAGCTCCGGGTGGGCATGTAGGTGATGACGCCAGCGGATCGTTTCCTCGATGCGCTCGGGGCTGATGTCGTGGCGTTTCATGGCTTGCGTCCTGTCGATCGGGGGGCGGTCGGCCGGCTCTTGCGAGCCGGCCGCATGGTCTCTGTTTAGACAATTCGAGGAGAACCGCCTCGCGATTTTCCTGGAATTGCTCCTATTGGCCGAGGCGCAGGAAGAGGTCGGCGACGACGACGGAGCCCATATAGGTGCCGACCATCACGCAGATCGCGACGATGACGATCTTCCAGCCGGAACGACGGGCGATCGCAAATTCGCTCGCGGTCAGTGCCAGGCCACCATAGGCGAGCGCCGGGGTGGCGAGCGCGAGGAAGTTCAGGTGCTCGACCTTTTCGCTGACCCAGGCAGCTCCGGGAACGCCGGGGATGGTGATCAGGATCGCGATCAGCGAGACCCATGCGACGCTTGGCAGATAGAAGGGTACGAAGCGGGCAAGGGCCAGGCCGACGATGCAGGCGGCATAGAGTGTCGCCATGCCCGGCAGCGCCGTCAGCGGCGAGGTGCCGGTGCCGACCCAGTTGGCGACAAGGCCGATGGCGCAGGCGATCAAAAGCAGGCCGGCATGGCCGACGACGTCGAGCTTGCGCTCGTCCTCGGGGCTGAGCGCGAGATCGTCTGCGTAGTTGGCGGAGGTGTTCTGGTTGGTCATTGTTCTCTCTCCGATCAGGCTGCGGTGCGACGCTCGGACGGGCGCGCCTTGTTGTAGAGCCACTCGGTCAAAGGCAGCGCGACGAACATCCCCACATAAAGCCCGGTGGCATAGGTCAGGATGTTGCTGGCGGCGGCGAGCGCCAGAATGATGTCCTTCTGGTCCGGTACGGCCGCGACCAGTCCGCCGGTGCAGGCGGCCAGCATCGAGCCCGAGCCGACGCCGCAGGACATGGCGAGCGCGCGCACGTCGAAGATGCCGAGACCGTGGATGATTGGCGGCATGATGGCGAAGACGAAGGTGCCGATCAGCGTGCCGGTGGCATAGACGCCCATCGCGCCCGCACCTTCCGGCGAATTGAGGCCGTATTTGTCGGCGATCAGCGCGAGGTTCGGTTCGCGGTCGATCGAATAGGTGGCGCCCACGGCCTCGCGACCCATCTTGAGAAGGAAGACGGCGACCGGGAAGGCGACGATGATGGTGCCGAGATTGCCGAGTTCCTGGAGCACCAGCGCCGGGCCGGCCTCGATGATCTTGGAGATCTGCGGACCCACGGTCGTGCCGAACTTGGCGATGAACGGCATGATGGCGACGGTGATCATCGCGCCGGAAAGCTTGACCGCATCGCGCGACAGGAACTTGCCGGTCGCCTTGAAAATGGCAGGATTGAAGGCGATGCCGAGCGCAAAGGCGTAGAGGATCGGCAGGAAGATGACGGTGCCGATGCCGATCGGGAGGCGTTGAATGCCGATCAGCTCGGAGGCGATGACGATCGCCAGCACAAGGATGTGCAGATAGAGCGCGCCCGAGGCGGCTCCGGTTTTCCCGGTCATGATGTTCTCCTCTGGTTGGGAGCCAGTTGTTGTTCTTTGCCCAGCGTTCACAGTAGGGGCTGAGGGCAAATTGCGGCTAGCCGGCCGGCAAGCAACGAAGTGTTGCGATTTGAGCAACGGGCTCCCCGTCGCTGCGGCGGCAATCGGGACCCTTCCCGCAGCGCCTTCGAGTCATAGCTTCATTCCTGCATCGTATTCCAGTTGGCGCCTGACGAATCGTCGTCGCCTCTGTCCTTGCTGTTGCACAGCGGGCAAGGGGAGCCAAGCGCAATTCCCCTCCATTGCTCGGAATGCTGCACAGCTTTGCGCACCTCCTCCCTGCCGCTTGCCATCGCTCCAGGCCGGCTCTGAAAATTCGCTGAAAACCCCCATTGAAATCGATTACATTTTCTGGCTTCATAGCTTTCGCAAGATTTGGGAGGATCTTATGAAGACATTTATCGCCGCAGCGCTTGGCGCTGTCGCAACCATCGCCATTTCCGCTTCTTTCGCTCATGCCGAGACGTTCAAGATCGGCCTGTCCAATGGCTGGGTCGGCAGCGAATGGCGCACGCAGATGATCGACGAGGCCAAGGAGGCGGCTGCGAAGTGGAAGGACAAAGGCGTCGACGTCGAGGTCTCGGTCCAGAGCGCCAATGTCGACGTGCCCGGGCAGATTGCGCATGTGCGCAACTTCATCGCCGAGGGCGTGAACGCCATCATCATCAACCCCAACAGCCCGACGGCCTTTGATCCGATCTTCGCCCAGGCGAAGGAAGCCGGCATCCTGGTGATCGCGACGGACGCCGAGGTCTCGTCGCCGGACGCGACCTATGTCGGCATCGACCAGACGGCCTGGGGCGCTTCCGGCGCCAAGTGGCTTGCCGAAACGCTTGGCGGCAAGGGCAAGGTGGTCGCGATCAACGGCGTTGCCGGCCACCCGGCCAACGAGATGCGCGTCGCCGGCTACAAGGGCGTGTTCAAGGACTTCCCGGATATCCAGGTGGTCAACGAAGTCAACGCCAACTGGGATCAGGCGCAGGGCCAGCAGGCGATGCAGAACATCCTTGCCACTTACCCTGATATCAACGGCGTCGTCGTGCAGGACGGCATGGCGGCCGGCGCCTGGAAGTCGATCATGGACGCCGGCAAGACCGGGCAGATCGCCGCAACCGGCGAAATCCGCAAGGACTTCATCGATCTGTGGATGAAGGACAAGCTGAACTCCGGCGCGACCGTCAACCCGCCGGGTGTCATGGCGAGCGCGCTCAACGTCGCCGTGCTGATGCTGCAGGGCAAGGAGCTGAAGGAACCGGCAACGGCCGGGCAGTACAAGAACGCCATGTACCTGCCGATCCCGTTCATCGATAGCAAGAACCTTGGCGACGCGGCCAAGCAGCTCGACGGCAAGCCGGGGTACTATTCCTATACCAGCGCGCTGTCGATCGACGACGCGACGGCCCTGTTCAAGTAAGTTCCGATCCGCCGGGCAGCTCGGATCGAGTTGCCCGGCAACCGGTGTCGGCGAGTGTCGGGTATCGATGCCGCCGGACACGAAAATCGCCGCATGAGAACCGCGCCGGGCGCGATCGACAATGTGATGCGGCAAGCAACCAAATGACGGGCGACAGCCGATGTCGAAACTGAGACTGAACGGCGTGAGCAAGGCTTACGGCGCAACGCTGGCTCTACGCCGCGGCGATCTGGAGATCGCCGGCGGAGAGGTGCACGTGCTGATGGGCTCCAACGGTTCGGGCAAGAGCACGCTGTGCAAGATCATCGCCGGCAGCGTCCGGCCGGATGGCGGCCAGATCCTGATCGACAACAAGGCGGTTACGATCTCGGGGCCGCAGGATGCGCGCGCGGCGGGCATCGGCATCTTCTACCAGGAGCTCAGCCTTGCGAACCACCGGTCGGTCGAGGAGAACATCTGTCTCTCGGCGTTGCCGGTCAAGGGCGGGCTCTTTGTCGACCGGGCGGTGCTGACGGCGCGGGCGGCCCGCTACATCGCACTTTTCAGCGACGTTGCGGGCGAGGGATTTCACGCGCAGGCGCTCGTCGGCAACCTTCGGGCCGACCAGCGGCAACTGGTCGAAATCATGAAGGCGCTCGCCAGCGAAGCGCCGATCCTGATTTTCGACGAGCCGACCTCGGCGCTCGACCGCGCGCAGGTGGACCGCTTTTTCGAAATTCTGCGCGATCTGAAGGCGCAAAATCGCGGCATCATCTTCATTTCACACCGGATGGACGAGATCACTGCCATCGGCGACCGCGTGACGATCATCCGCGACGGTGAGACGATCGAGACGCTCAAACTCTCAGAGACGGATCCGGCAACGGTGATCCGTCTGATGGTTGGCGGGGCAAGCGATATGCCGGCCGCGCGCTCCTCCGCGCCTGCGGCCGTTGCAGGCGAGGCCAAGGCAGCGATTTCAGTTCGCAATCTCACCGGCAAAGGCTTTCGCGACGTCAGCTTCGACGTGGCCGAGGGTGAGATCCTCGGCCTCGGCGGCCTGCACGGCCAGGGGCAGTCGGCGCTGCTGCGCGCGATCTTCGGGGCAAGCACCGTGACATCCGGAGAGGTGACGATCGGCGGCCAACGCTACCATGCGAAGAGCCCGCGCGACGCCATCCGCAGCGGCTGCGCCTATGTCTCCGGCGACCGCGGCCGCGACGGCGTCATCAGCGGCCGACCCATCCTCGAAAACGTCACGCCGATCCACGCTCTGCGCGACCGGCTGATGCTTGCCCGCCCATCGAGCCTGACGCGCAAGGCCATGCCGGCGCTGGAGGCGATGCGCACCAAATTCGCAAGCCTGTCTCATCCGATCAATTCGCTCTCCGGCGGCAACCAGCAGAAGGTGATCATCGCTCGCTGGCTGATCGACCGGCCCGACGTGCTTCTGCTCGACGACCCGACCAAGGGCATCGATCTCCAGGCCAAGTCCGATCTCTTCACGCTGATCCGGCAACTCGCTGCCGAGGGCCTCGGGATCCTGCTCTATTCGTCCGAGGACGCCGAGTTGCTCGGCAACGCCAACCGCATCCTCGTCTTCAACGGCGGCTCGGTGACGCGTGAACTGACCGGCGACGACCGAACCCGCTACAACCTCTACCAGGCTGCATACGAGGCCGCATGATGACGTCGACCGCGACAGATATCCGATCGTCCGGTGCGGGCGGCCTCAGGTCCTGGCTGGAGCGCTACCCCTTCCTGCCGGCACTGGTCATCGTCGTCGCACTGCTGGCGCTGAACGGCATCTTTTCGCCCAACAGCCTGAGCTTCCGCTCGATCACGGGGCTCTTCAGCACCTACATAGCGCTGATCATGCTGGCGATCGCCCAGACCTATGTCGTTTCTGCCGGTGACATCGATCTGTCGGCCGGTGCGACGCTGTCGCTGGTCAATGTCGCGATCGTCGTCCTGATGGAGCGCTGGGGTGGTGGTGCCGGTGCCGTCCTGCTTGCGCTGGCGCTGGGCATGGTCGTCGGGCTTGCCTGCGGGCTCATCAACGGCATCGTCGTCGCCGCCCTCCGGCTTCAGGCGATCGTCGCCACATTCGCGACAAGCATATTTTTCACCGGCCTTGCGCTCTACGTGATGCCCGTCGCCGGCACGCCGGCGCCAGCCCTTTTCTGGCGCACCTATGGCGGCCGTCTGCTCGGCCTGCCCTTCGTCTTTTATGTGCTTGCCGCACTTGCGGTCCTGCTTTTCCTGATGTCGCGGACCCGTATCGTCAAAGAACTGCTTGCCGTTGGCGACGATCAGCAGGCGGCCTACCAGACTGGGCTTCCGGTCGTTGCCATCCGCATCAAGGGCTATCTGCTCTGCGGCGTTTTTTCCGGGCTCGCCGCCTTCTGCCTGACCGGCGATACGGCAAGTGGCGATCCGCTGGTCGGCGGCAAGATGACGCTCTATAGCGTCGCCGCCGTCGTCCTTGGCGGCAGCGCCCTTGCCGGCGGCTGGACGACGGTCGTCGGCTCGCTCTTCGGCGCGCTGACCATCGGCCTCGTCAATTCGCTGGTTTTCTTCATCGGCACGCCGTCGGAATGGCAGAATTTCGTCCAGGGCCTTGCCATCCTCATGGTGCTGATGGCCGGCGTGCTCGCCGGCCGGAGGGCCCGCGCATGAGTACCCTCGCCACATTCTTCAGGCAGCCGCTTGTCGTCGCCCTCATCCTGATCGTCGCCCTGCTGTTCCTCGGCGAAAGCCTGTCGCCGGGCTTTGCCTCGGCCGACCAGATCCTGCGCCTCCTGATCGTCGCTTCGCTGCTCGGCATCGTCGCGGCCGGCCAGAACGTCGTCATTCTCGGTGGGCGCGAGGGCATCGATCTCTCGGTCGGCGGTGTCGTGTCGCTCTCTGCGATCATTGCCGGCAATGTCATGAACGGTGCTGATGGCGGCATCCTGCCGGCCGTCATCGCATGCCTTGCCGCCGGCGCCTTCTTCGGTCTCTTGAACGGTCTAGGCGTCACGCTTCTGCGCATTCCGCCGCTGGTGATGACGCTCGGCATGCTCGGTGTGCTGCAGGGGCTGCTCGTCGTCATCCGCAACGGCATTCCGTCTGGCCGCGCGGCACCCGGCCTCTCGGCCTTCGTCACCCAGCCATTGGTGCTCGGCATTCCCGGCATCATCTGGCTATGGGTCGCCATCGGCCTCTTCATGGCCTTCATGCTCGGCCGCACCGTCTTCGGCCACCGCATCTACGCGATCGGCTCCAACGAACACGCCGCCTATATGGCCGGCGTGCCGGTGCGCCTCATGCGCATCGGCCTGTTCATGATCTCCGGCATGTTTGCGGCGATTGCGGGCCTCTGCCTGCTCGGCTATTCCGGCTCCTCCTTTGCCAATGTCGGAGAGCAATACATGCTGTCATCGATCATCGCCGTCGTCTTCGGCGGCACCTCGCTTGCCGGAGGGAGGGGCGGCTATACCGGCACGATGGCCGGTGCTTTGCTGCTCGTCATCCTCCAGGGCATCCTGACGACCGTCAACATCGACGAGTCGGGCCGTCAGATGGTGTTCGGCGCGACGCTGCTGCTGCTGATGCTGTTTTACGGTCGCGGAAGGGCGATGCGGGCATGAGCGAGCGGCCGAAGATCAAGGACATCGCGGAGAAAGCCGGCGTTTCGGTCGCGACCGTTTCCCGTGCATTGAGCGGCTCCAGCCTGGTGACCGACGAGACGCGCAAGCGCATCGACGCACTTGCCCGAGCACTCAACTACCGGCCGAATGTCAGCGCGAGAAACTTGAGGACGCGGCGGTCGATGTCGGTGCTGCTCGTCGTGCGCGACGTCGGCAACCCCTTCTATCTCGAGATCCTCAAAGGCGTGGAGGCGACCGCGCGGGCGGCGGGCTACGCCGTGCTGATGGGCAATACCGAGAACGACCCGGATCGCGAGGTCGAATATTTCAACATGCTGCGCGACGGCCATGCCGATGGCATGATCCTGATGACCGGCAAGCTACCCACCTCCGAGCCGGGCGACAGCGCCGCTTTTTCTCACCTGCCCATCGTCGTCGCGCTCGAAATGATCGAAACGGAAGGGTTTCCACATGTCGAGATCGACAACGTGGCCGCGGCGCGGGAGGCCGTCGAGCACCTGATCGGCCTTGGGCACACACGTATTGCGCATATCGCCGGCCCATTGCCTGAGGTGATGGCGAGCCATCGGCGTGACGGCTACCGGCTGGCGATGCGGCAGGCCGGTCTGCCGGTCCCCGAGGGCTATGAGGTGCGTGGCGACTACCTCCTGGAGACCGGCGAGACCTGCGCTGCGGCTCTCTTTGACCTGCCGGAGCCTCCGACCGCGATTTTCGTCGGCAACGACGAGATGGCCTATGGCGCGATCCATGCGTTGCGAAGGCTCGGCCGCGATGTGCCCGGCGACGTCTCGGTCGTCGGCTTCGACGACCTTTATCTCAGCAAGGCTTTCTATCCGCCGCTGACGACGGTCAGCCAGCCGCGCGCCGAGATCGGCCGCACGGCGATGTCCCTGCTTTTAGGCATTCTCTCAAGCGACGATGCCGCGCCCACTTCGAAGGTGGTTTTGCCGACCACGCTCAACATTCGCGGCAGCACCGCGCCGCCAAGGAAATAACCGAACGCAACGAAACCGGACGATTTCAGGCGGTACGCCGTTTTGCGACCTCCTGGAATTGCCAAGGAACGACCCGGGAGATGAGAATGACTGAGCACCCCAAGCAGACGCTGCGCGTCGGTTTCGTCGGATCGGGCTTCATCGCCCATTTCCACCTGAAATCGATGATCGGCGTGCGCAATGTCGAGGTCACCGGCGTCTTCAGCCGCAAGCCGGAAAACCGGGAGAAGTTTGCGAAGGAGGTCGAAGCCCTCGGTCTCGGCGCCTGCCGTACCCATGGGACCCTTGAGGCGTTGCTGACGGCGGACGATGTCGATGCGATCTGGATCCTCTCGCCCAACTACACCCGCGTCGATGTCATGCGCTCGCTGCACAAGGCGGTCAAGGATGGCCGCAGCAAGGTTTTCGCGGTCGCCTGCGAGAAGCCACTGGCGCGCACCGTCGCCGAGGCGCGCGAAATGCTGTCGCTGGCCGAGGATGCCGGGCTCAACCATGGCTATCTCGAAAACCAGGTCTTCTGCACGCCGGTCCTGCGCGGCAAGGAGATCATCTGGCGGCGCGCGGCGTCGACCACCGGCCGCCCCTATCTGGCGCGGGCGGCCGAGGAACACGCCGGCCCGCACGAGCCCTGGTTCTGGCAGGGCGACAAGCAGGGTGGTGGCGTGCTCTCCGACATGATGTGCCACAGCGTCGAGGTCGCCCGTTACCTGCTGACAGCACCCGGTGCTCCGCGCAACTCGCTGAAGATCAAGGCGGTAAACGGGACCGTCGCCAACCTCAAGTGGACCCGGCCGCATTATGCCGAGCAGCTCAGCAAGCGCTTCGGCAACGAGGTCGACTACCGCAACCGCCCGTCCGAGGATTTCGCCCGCGCGACGGTGACGCTGGAGGATGAGGACGGCAACGAACTGATGATCGAGGCGACCACCTCCTGGGCCTATGTCGGCGCAGGGTTGCGCATCCAGCTGGAATTGCTCGGGCCGGAATATGCGCTCGAGTACAATTCGCTCTCGACGGGCCTGAAGATCTTCATGTCGCGCGAGGTCAGGGGCTCGGAAGGCGAGGATCTTGTCGAGAAGCAGAACGCCGAGCAGGGGCTGATGCCTGTGCTCGAGGATGAGGCCGGCGTCTACGGCTATACCGATGAGAACCGCCATATGGTCGAGTGCTTCCGCAAGGGCGAAAAGCCGCTCGAAACCTTCGAGGACGGGCTTGCCGTCGTCGAGATGCTGATGGGGCTCTACCGGTCGGCCGAAATCAACGCGACGCTGCATTTCCCGGCCCCCGAGCTGGAGCACTATGTGCCAGTTGTCGCGCGCCGGGGTGCCGCCTGAGCTAAAGCCCGAACGGAGCCGCCGCCGACGTCAATGGGCGCCACGCATCCCTGCATCCGTCGGGAAGGGACGTGTGGCGCCTCAGGCGACGCGGCGGTTTTGCGCCCAGTCAACCCGTTGCGCTGACCGTCTGTCGGAAAAAGTGCCGACGCGCCGGAATAAACGCCACCACCTTCCGTTTGCCCTCCCACGACACCAGCCAACGGCCTTCGTGCGGCGCGATTGCTGCGCGCGTTGGCTGAAGCAAAGGAGAGCAGCCATGACAGCCACCCCGATGATCGCCCCGCACGCGGATCTTGTCGCCGTGGACACCGCACATCGTATCGATGGGCAGATGCCTGTCAGCCAGGTGCGCCAGCTGGTCGGCGCCATGCTCGTCGCCTTTGCGGGCGTCCTGATCTTTCTTGCAGCGGACGGGCTGACGCTGCCCATGCGTCTCGCGCTGATGGTCTTTGCCACGACCCTTGTCTGCTGGACGATCTTCGACTTGCCGGAAACGCCGGTGGCCCTCGGCGGCGCGGCGGCGCTTGCCGTCACCGGGGCCGTCGACGAAAAGGCGGTCTATGCGGCGCTGGGCAACGACATCGTCTGGCTGATGCTGGCGGCCTCGGTGATTGCGGCGGTATTGCAGGCGTCGGGCCTGGTGGAGCGATTGGCCTTCCGGCTGCTTGCCCGCTTCCGCGATGTGAACCGGCTTTTCTGGGCCGTGACGCTGGCGATCTTCGTGACCGCCTTCGTCATTCCGTCGACCTCGGCGCGGGCGGCGATTTTCATGCCGGTCTTTCTCGGGCTTGCGTCGACCATTGGCCGTCCCGGCGTCACGCGGGCGCTCGCCCTGTTGTTCCCGTCGGTCATCCTGCTTTCGGCCGCGGCATCGCTGACGGGTGCCGGCGCGCACCTCGTCGCCGCCGATTTCATGCGCCGCAGTGGCGGTGCCGCACCGGGCTTTCTGGAGTGGGCGCTGCTTGCGGGCCCCTTCGCCCTCATGGCGAGCCTGATTGCCTGCGGCCTGATCCTGCGCTTCTTTCTCGATGACGCGGACCGTCGCTTCAACCTCGATGCTCCGGCAGCGTCGGCCGAAAGGCGCCCCTTGTCCGGGCGCGACAGGACACTCCTCGCCGTGACCCTTTCGATTGTCGTTGCGCTCGCAACCTCGGACCTGCACGGCATCGCGCTGCCGATCGTGGCCCTTCTCGGCGCGCTGGTCATGGCATCGGAAAAGGTGACGGGCATGCCGTTCCGCAAGGCGCTGAAGGGGGTGGAATGGAACCTCCTGCTGTTCCTCGCAGGCACGCTCGTCATCGGCGAGGCCTTGCTTTCGACCGGAACTGCGACCGTGCTCGCCGACCGCCTGATCGGCGCCTTCAGCCTGATCGGCAAGCCGCCGGCCTGGCTCGTCGTTATCGCCACCATCGTCGTCGCCACCTTCGCGCATATCGTCATCGCCTCGCGAACGGCGCGGGCAACCGTGCTCATTCCGGCGGTCGCGTTGCCGCTCGCGGGCTTCGGCGTCCGTCCGGAAGTCCTGATCATGGCTACAGCCATTGGTAGTGGATTCTGCCAGACCCTGATGGTTTCGGCCAAACCCGTCGCGCTCTTCGGCGGCATGGAGCCGTCAGCGTTCAGCCCGTCCGACCTCTTGCGCCTGGCGGTGATGCTTGCGGTCCCGTTCATCACGCTTCTGGCGCTGGTCGCGCTGGTCATCTGGCCAGCTCTGGGCTTCGCGTGATGAAAATAAACTATTGATATAATTACTATTTATGAGCCGGCGCAGGATTTGCGCCGGCTCTTTTTCTTTTCTGTCATCCAGCATCGAATTTGTCGTCCGTGCGCGGAATAAAGCGCGCCGGATCCCGTTTCTCCCTTGCATCCGCATTGTCACAAAAGTGCAAGGAGACTGTCACATGACACTTACCATTCTGGTTGCACCCTCCGGTTTCAAGGAAAGCCTCTCGGCGGAGGAAGCCGCCGATTGCATCGAGAAGGGCGTGCTGCGCGCCTGCCCGAATGCCGAAGTCATCAAGGTGCCGATGGTCGACGGCGGCGAAGGCTTCACCAAGGCGCTCGTCGCGATCACCGGCGGTACACTGCACGAACTGACGGTGACCGGCCCGCTCGGCGAACCGGTTGCCTCCCACTTCGGGTTCCTCGGCGGAAAAGGCGAACGCACCGCCGTGATCGAGATGGCGGCCGCCGCCGGGCTGAGGCTGGTGCCACGCGACCGCCGCAACCCTTGCATCACCACGAGCTACGGTGTCGGCGAGCTTGTCCGCGCGGCGCTTGACGCCGGCGCGCGCCGGATCCTGCTCGGCTGCGGCGACAGCGGCATCAATGATGGCGGCGCCGGAATGGCGGCCGCACTTGGCGTGAAGCTGCTTGACCGCGACGGCCAGCCACTGGACGCCGGCGGAGCGGCACTCGGAGGCCTCGCCCGCATCGATCTCTCGGCCCGTGATCCGCGTCTTGCCGACGTGCGCATTGATGCCGCCGTCAACTGGCACAACGTGCTGCTCGGCGAGCGCGGCGTCGCCCGTGTCTTCGGCCCGCAAAAGGGCGCGACGCCGGAGCAGGTCGAAATACTGGCACAGGCGATGGAGACCTATGCCGCCGCCATCGGCGCGACCACCGGCATCGCGGTCGGTGCGGCGCCCGGCGCCGGGGCATCCGGCGGCCTCGGCGCGGCCGTCATGGGGCTGCTCGGTGGTGCGCTGCATCCGCGCTACGACATTGTCATGCGCTATCTCGATCTCGACACCATGATCGCCAAGGCGGATCTCGTCATAACCGCTGAAGGCAGCCTTGACGGCCAGACGCCGTTCGGCAAGGTGCCGGCCGAAGTCGGGCATCGGGCAAAGGAGGCGGGACGCCCCGTCATCGCGCTCGCCGGCACGATCGGCAAGGGCGTCGCCCTCAATTTCGATCACGGCATCGATGCGTTCGCCTCGATCCTCAAGGCGCCGTGCACGCTCGACGACGCGATCAGCGCCGCGCCGAAACTGCTGGTGCGTGCGGCGGAAGACGCCGTGCGCATGGTGCGCGTCGGCATGCAGCTGAACGAACGTGGGCTGGCGGCCTGATCAGCAGATCACCGGTTCCGGCGGGGTGGCGGCAGCTGCCTCCCGCTGGAGCCGCCGCTTGCGGTATCCGCGCCGGCTCTACGATTTTCCCTCGCTTAGCGCTGACGCCTACGACCTGCAGAGCCGGCTTGCGTCGAGGACGCCCCAGCCGAATACCGGGTCCTTGCCGGGCGCGCCCAGATCCTCGGTCGAAGCCGTCACGAGCCTGGCGATTTCCTCCGCCGTCATCTCCGGGTTCGAGGCTCTCAGAATGGCGACGGCGGCGGTGACGAAGGGTGCCGCAAACGACGTGCCGGTGCGGGGAGCCGCCCCTTCGATGGATGCTGCGGTCCAGACGCTGGCGCCGAGGGCTGCGACATCGATATGGTCGCCACGGCCGGCGCGGCGATATGGCTTGAAATTGCGATCGACGGCGGTCACGGCGATCATGGCGGGATAGGCGGCGGGATAGACGGGCTTTGCTCTCGGACCGTCGTTTCCGGCGGCAGCCACCTGCGGGATGTTGCGCTCGGCGACCAGTGCGACCGTCTTCTCAAGCAGCAGGTTGTGGGGCCCGGCGAGGCTCATGTTGATGACGGCGACCTTGCGCGACGCGAGCAGGTCGATGGCCCGAACCAGATCATAGGTCTCGGCCAAATCGGTTTCGCCGCGCGTGCGCCGAAACGCGTCGACGGCAATCAGCTCGGCATTGCTGAGCAGTCCAGGCGCCCGACTGTCCTGACGACCGGCGATGAGGGCTGCGACCGCTGTTCCATGCTGCTTGCCCGAGGCCGGCGCCTCTTCGTCTGTCAGCCTGACGATCTCGAGCTTCACGCCTTTGAGTGCGGGATGGGCGGGATTGATCGCCGTATCGATCAGGCCGATCGGACCGGCTGCCGTGCAGGCTGCCGTGCCGTCCGGAGAAGGCCAGCCGATGGCGCTGCGCACAAGGGCACAGCCCCCGTCGGCGCAGGGTGTGGACGAAGCCGCGTTTTCGTTGGGCTCGAAATAATGATTGAAGTCGGCGATGGCGTCGGGCGCTGCGTCGGCGATTTCGCGCCGGGCATCGTCGAGCGTCATGCCCCTCGGGACGCCGAGTTTGACGATTTCCGTGGGCAAAAGGCCGAGCGGTGCGCGGGATCTGGTGGTAAAGCCGCGCGTCTCGAGACGCTGTAGCGCGGGCTCGTCGAGGCCGAGCGCGACGATCTCGTCAGCGGCGTGGGTTGGGCGCCGGACCGGGACGCGGCGCGTTTCGGTGCGCTTTTCCGGTGTTCGGCGGAAGAGGTCGAAGAGGTTGCCGCCACCGCGCCAGGTGCCGCCTGAGCCACGATCGTCGGAACTGCGCGACGAGCCCCCGCCACCGCCGCTGCTGCCGCCGTCGTCATCGTCGTCGTCCGCATGCGCCGGGGAAATGAGGGAAAAGCCTGATATGCCGGGATTGCGGCCATCGCCGAACGACAGATCGACGGAGATCGCTGCAAGGCCCGAGATCGACAGGGCAGTCAAACGAAGCAGGCGTTTCTTCACGGGTCTCTCCATGGCTTGGCGCGGTCCCCGCGGCGGCTTACCGTGAACGGCAGCGACGGCGATGGTGACTTTCGCGTGTGCTTCACATATCGCTCAACGGATGAATGGACAAATTATTCCCCCGCGCGACCGACACGCCGCAAGGAGCGCCCGATGACGGATCAAAACGTCGCCTTCGGCGAGCGCCTTGTCGCCTTCCTGCCGAACCTGCGCCGCTTTGCCATCTCGCTCTGCCGCTCGCGCGATGTCGCCGACGACCTGGTGCAGGCGGCGTGCGAGAAGGCGCTTGCCGGCTCGGAGCGGTTCGAAGAAGGCACGCGTTTCGATGCGTGGATGTTCCGCATCCTGCGCAATCTCTGGATCGACCAGTTGCGCCGCCAGAAGACGGCCGGCCCGACCGAAGAGATCGAGGCGCAGCCTGAACTCGCCGTTCCCTCGGGCGAGGCAGGTGCGGACGCGCGCATGGCACTCAAAAGCGTGGCGACGGCGATCGACCAGCTCGTGCTTGAGCAGCGCGAAGTGCTGCTTTTGACCTGCGTCGAGGACCTTTCCTACAAGGAGGCGGCAGATGTGCTGGGAATTCCGATCGGCACGGTCATGAGCAGGCTTGCCCGGGCGCGCAAAAATCTTGCCGAGGCCACGGGAATAGAACCGGCGACCGTGCGTTCACAGGACATGAGAGGCGGGACGAGATGAGTGAGACCGAATTCAGCGACGAAATCCTGATGGCGTTCGCCGATGGCGAACTCGACGACGAGACGACGCGTCGCGTCGAAGCGGCGCTTGAGACCGACGACGCACTGATGGCGCGTGTTGCGATGTTCATGGAAACGCGGGCGGCCGCGAGCGAGGCGCTGAAGCCGATGCTCGACGAGCCGGTGCCGGACGAACTGGCGCGCAAGGTTCGGGCCATGGCGGCTAGCGCGAGCGATGCACATCGTGCCCGGCCTGTCGAAACGCCTGTTCTTGCCGACGAAAACGTCGTTGAATTCCGCCGTCCGGCCGATCGTGCGGCCGCACGCCCTGTTTCAAGATCGATGATGGCGATGGCCGCCTCGCTGCTCGTGGTTGCCGGCGCCGCGGGCGGATATCTGCTGCGTGGTGGCGTGCCCGAGAGCCCGCAGACGATGAACGTTGCCGGCGCGATCGGCGCGCCGTTGGCGGCGATCCTCGATCGATCGCCTTCCGGCGAGGAGGTCGGCGTCGATGGCGGCACGGCCAAGGTCAGGCTGGTGTCGTCCTTCGCGCTTGGAAATGGTCAGCTCTGCCGCGAATACGAGCTGACGCAGAGCGGGCAGCCCGACCTGGTTTCGGTTGCCTGCCGGGGCGCTTCCGTCTGGCAGACACAGCTTGCCATCGCCAGGCCGACATCCGGCGAGGGCTATGCGCCGGCTTCGTCGCTTGAGACCATCGATGCCTATCTGGCCTCGATCGGCGCCGGCGAGCCCCTTGATGCGGACGCTGAAAAGAAAGCGCTTGCCGGTTCGAAGTAGGCCGTTCAGCGCGTTCGTTCGATCGGCACCGTGAGCCCGACCTTGACCGGATCCATCGTCACGAAGGTGCGGAAGCGCCTGATGTTCGGGTTGCCGAAGAACATGCGGCGGGTGAAGGCTTCATAGTCGGCCATGGTCGGTACGATGACGACAAGCATGAAGTCGACGTCGCCGGTCACGTAGTAACATTGCTGCACCTCTGGTGCTGCGGTGAATGCTGCCTTCGCCGCGTCGAGCAGGGCAATCTGCTCGCTCTCGACTTCCACCTCGACGAGGATCGTCAGCGCCTGATTGACGGAGACCGGATCGACCACGGCGACATTGGCGCTGATAACACCGGTTTCCTCCATGCGCTTGATCCGCCGCTGGACGGCGGGCGCGGAGAGATTGACCGCCTCGCCGATCTGGCGCTGTGGCGTTGTGTTGTCCTTCTGCAGTATGGCGAGGATCGCAAGGTCGAATTGGTCCAGTTGCGGAGATGGTTTCAAGGCGGGCATGCGATCCTCGGCGATTTACAAACTTGCACAGTTGGCATTGATTTAGAGCGCATTTATCGCCGCGGATGAAATAGATTTTCGCGCAGTCAGGGAGATTGCGCCTATGTTTCATATCAACACGCACGCCGATTTCGGCCGCGCCCTTACGCCTGAGGATGCAGGCCTGCTTTCGCCTGCCGCCGCCGAGGCGGTCGAGCAGCATTTCGCAGAGCGTCCGGATCACCGGCCGACGCCACTGCATGCGCTGCCGGCGCTTGCGGACGAACTCGCCGTCGCCGGCGTCTTCGTCAAGGACGAAGGCCATCGCCTCGGGCTTGGCAGCTTCAAGGCGCTCGGCGGGTCCTATGCGGTGATCCGGCTGGTGCTCCAAGAGGCGGCAAGCCGGCTTGGCTGCAGCCTTGACACGCAAGACCTCTCCCGGCCCGACGTTCGGGCGGCGGCAGCGTCGATGACCTTCGGCTGCGCCACGGACGGCAATCACGGCCGCTCCGTCGCCATGGGCGCCCGGCTCGTCGGCGCGCGCTCGGTGATCTTCGTCCATTCGGGCGTCAGCGAACAGCGCATCGCCGCCATCGCGCATTATGGCGCCGAGATCGTCCGGGTCGCGGGAACCTACGACGATTCCGTGGCGGAAGCGGCGCGCGTCTGTGACGTGAACGGCTGGACCGTTGTTTCCGATACGTCCTGGCCCGGCTACGAGGCCATCCCCGGCCTGGTGATGCAGGGCTACACGGCACTCTTGAGCGAAGCGTTGAGGCAGATGGAGAAGCCGCCGACCCATGTCTTCGTGCAGGCCGGTGTCGGCGGCATCGCAGCGGCGACCGCCGGGCACCTGGCGCTTCGCTTTGGGGCCGATCGGCCGCGCTTCGTCGTCGTCGATCCGGCGCGTGCCGCCTGCCTCTACGAGACGGCCAAGGCGGGGCATCCCGTCAAAGTGGCGCATGGCGAGCCGACGATTATGGCGATGCTCGAATGCTACGAACCGTCACTCGTCGCCTGGCGTATTCTGTCGCGCGCGGCTGACGCGTTCATGACCGTCGACGAAGAGGATGCCGTTTCAATCATGAACCGGCTCGCGCGCCCGAAGGGCAAGGATCCGGCGATCGTCGCCGGCGAAAGCGGTGGGGTAGGCCTTGCAGGCCTGCTGGCGGTTGCCGCCGATCCGGCCTTGCGCGAGGCGATCGGATTGACCGCGCAGTCGCGCGTCTTCGTCATCAACACCGAAGGCGCGACCGATCCGGAACGTTATGAAGCGCTCGTTGGCCTGTCGCCGGGCGCGGTCGCCGGCGCTTCGAGCCAAGGGGTCTAAGCCATGGCTGAAATGAACTTTGACCGGCTTGTCGCCGCTATGACCGAATGGCGGCGCGACCTGCATGCGCATCCGGAATTCGGCTTCGAGGAACAGCGCACCGCCGCCTTCGTGGCGGCGAAGCTTCGGGAATTCGGGCTCGACGAGGTCGTGGAAGGGGTCGGCGGCACCGGTGTCGTCGGTCGGCTGAAGCGCGGCAGCGGCAATCGCGCCATTGCACTTCGCGCCGACATGGATGCGTTGAAAATCGCGGAACAGGGGGAGGCGCCCTATCGATCGACCCGGCCCGGCACCATGCATGCCTGCGGTCACGACGGCCACACGACGATGCTGCTGGGGGCCGCAAAACTCCTGGCGGAAGATGGAGGGTTCGACGGCACCGTGTGCTTCATCTTCCAGCCCGCCGAGGAATGGGGAAGGGGTGCGCTCGCCATGCTCGAAGACGGGCTGTTGCAGCGCTTCCCGTTCGACGAGATCTACGGGCTGCACAACATGCCGGGGCTGCCGGTCGGCCGCTTCGAAACCCGCGTCGGCGCGATCATGTCGGCGGAGGACAATTTCGAAATCGTGCTGAAAGGCGTCGGCGGACATGCCGCCCGACCGCACTGGGGCAACGAGACGTTGGTCGCCGCCTGCGCCACGGTCGTCAATCTGCAGACGATCGTCTCCCGCCGCCTGTCGCCGGCCGACATCTCCGTGGTTTCCGTGACCGAGCTTCTGACCGACGGAACGCGCAATGCGCTGCCGGGTCTTGCCCGCATTCTCGGCGACGCCCGCAGCTTCTGCCCGGAGGTCAGCGCCAAGATCGAGGCGGAGATGCGGATGATCGCCAAAGGCACGGCGGATGCGTATGGCTGTGAGGTCGAGGTCAACTACACCCGCGAATTCGTTCCGCTGGTCAACGACAAGGCGCTGACCGGGCATGCCTTTGCGGCGGCGGAAGCCGTGTTCGGCTCAGCGAATGTCGCGGCCGCCGCCGAGCCGATGACCGGGTCGGAAGATTTCGCGCGCTTCCTCGAGCACGTGCCGGGCTGCTTCGTCTTCATCGGCAACGGCGAGGCGTCGGCACCGCTGCACAATCCACGCTACGACTTCAACGACGACGCCCTGATTTTTGGCGCGCGTTATCACGCCGAAATCGCCAGGCAGCGGCTCGCGCCCACCGATCACGCTTGAACAGGACAATGACATCCATGCACAGCATCAATGCGGAGCGCCTCATCGGCCGGATCCGGGAACTCGGAGACATCGGCCGCGATGCAGAGGGCCGACTGACCCGGCTTGCCGGATCAGCCAACGACAAGGCCGGCCGCGATCGCCTCGTCGGCTGGGTCGAGGCGGCCGGGCTTGAGGTCGCCATCGACCGGATCGGCAACATCTTCGGCATCTGGCGCGGGGAAGGCAATGCCGGCCATGCGCCTCTCATGCTCGGCTCGCACATCGATACCGTGATCAATGCCGGCATCTATGACGGTTGCTACGGCGTGCTTGCTGCGCTCGAAGTGATCGAGACGCTGAAGGACCTTGGCGTGACGCCGGCCCGACCGATCGTGGTTGCCGCCTTCACCAATGAGGAGGGCGTGCGTTTTGCGCCCGACATGCTTGGCTCGCTGGTCCATGTCGGCGGTCTTGCGGTCGACGCGGCGCTTGCGACCATTGGCACGGATGGCGCGGTGCTGGGCGAAGAACTCGCGCGGATCGGCTATGCCGGCAATGTCGAGCCGGGGCACTTGCAGCCTCACGCCTATGTCGAGCTCCATATCGAGCAGGGGCCGGTGCTGGAACGGGAGGGCACGGCGATCGGTGCGGTCGAGAACCTGCAGGGTATCTCCTGGCAACGGGTGACGATCGATGGCGTCGCCAACCATGCCGGCACGACGCCGATGGCGATGCGGCGCGACGCCGGTCTTGCCGCCGCGCGCGTCGGCCTGTTCTTGCGCGAACACATCGCTCGCTCAAACGCACCGAGCGTCGCAACCGTCGGCACGATGCGATACGAACCGGACGCGATCAATGTCATCCCGTCGCGCGCGGTCTTCACCGTCGATCTGCGCGACCCGGACGAGGAACGGCTGCAGGCATTGGAAGCGGTGCTCGCGGACTTCCTTGCCCGCGTCGCAGAGGAGGAGGGCGTCGAGATCTCGGTCGAGCGCCTGGCGCGCTTCCAGCCGGTGGTCTTCGATCCGGCCATCGTCGCGGCCATCGAGGCGTCGGCACGCACACGAGGCCTCAAAAGCCGGCGCATGACGTCGGGTGCCGGCCACGATGCGCAGATGCTCGCCCGCATTGCGCCGACCGCGATGATCTTCGTGCCCAGCCGCGACGGCATCAGCCACAATCCGCGGGAGCACACCGAGCCGGACGATCTCGCCGCCGGTGCGAACGTGTTGCTGGATGTGGTCGAGCGGATTGCTTGCAGCGGCTGAAAAGAGGGCTGGGAATAGGCGCGGCGGGAATGCCCTGCCGCCTGCCGGTTCTCGAGCGTCAGGATCCGTTTTTTACACGCATCCGCAGTCCGGTTTCGAGAAAGGGCGCGGGCCCCGTTTGTTGCAGCGCAGTCGACGCCTCTTCAGGGCTCTCAGTTCGTGTGAATGGTCTTCTGCCGGGCAGAGGATTCAGGCTGGCTCCGCTCGCCGCGCTTTTCGGGCGTCTGGCGGAACAGGTTCAGGAAATTGCTGCCGCCGTGCCAAGTGTTGCCGCTTGGGCCGTAATCCCGTTGATCGCGCAGGGTCGGGCGGTCCTCGCTGTGGGTAGCGCTGTCGATAGCGGCGCCTCCGCCGCCCGCGCCGGTACCGCCGGGCTCAAGGCCGGGCTCTGGGCCTGCGCCGCTGCCGTCGCCGCTGCCCCAATCGCCGCCACCCGCGTTTCCGCCACCCACCGCGCCGTCGCTTCCGCCGCCCCCGGCGGTTCCGCCATCTTGGTCGCCGCCACCGGTGCCATTTTCGCCGGACCCGTTGCCGGCGTCAGCATCCTCCGCATGGGCGGTGGAAATCAAGGATGAACCCGCGGCAAAACGGCCGCTGCCGTCGAGGCGTGGCAGGTCTCCCGCCAGTACCGCAAGGCCGCCTATCGACAGGGCGGTCAGTCTCAGCAGGCGTATCTTCACGTCATTTCCTCGTAAACGGCGTTTTCGTCGTCCCGCAGATGCGCCGCAGAAGGCGGCAGCCTTGCGTGAATGACGGATTTCGCCGGTGGCGACCTTTGCGTGAACCCTACATATCGTTCAACCGATGAGGGGACAAGTTATTCCCCTGTCACACACAAGCATCCGCCCAGCCGCCGGAAGGGGCCGCGACCGGCCCCTTCCTCGCCATGCCGCCTTGCCTATTCGGCTGCGCCGGCCGCACCCTCCACCGGCATGTAGAGGTCGCCACCCTCGCGGTATTTCGCGGCCATCGCCTCCAGCCCCTCCTTCTGCGCCTCGGCGCGGATGTCGTGCGAGATCCGCATCGAGCAGAATTTGGGGCCGCACATCGAGCAGAAATGCGCGACCTTGTGGGCCTCTTTCGGCAAGGTCTCGTCGTGGAAGTTTCGGGCCGTCTCCGGGTCGAGCGAGAGGTTGAACTGGTCCTCCCAGCGGAACTCGAAGCGGGCGCGCGAGAGCGCGTCGTCACGCACCTGGGCTGCCGGATGCCCCTTGGCGAGGTCGGCGGCATGCGCTGCGATCTTGTAGGTGATGACGCCGACCTTGACGTCGTTGCGGTCGGGCAGACCGAGGTGCTCCTTCGGGGTGACGTAGCAGAGCATGGCGGTGCCGAACCAGCCGATCATCGCCGCCCCGATGCCGGAGGTGATGTGGTCGTAGCCTGGCGCAATGTCGGTCGTCAGCGGTCCGAGCGTGTAGAACGGTGCCTCGCCGCAGACGGCGAGCTGCTTGTCCATGTTCTCCTTGATCTTGTGCATCGGCACATGGCCGGGGCCTTCGATCATGACCTGGCAGTCTTTGGCCCAGGCAATCTTCGTCAGCTCGCCGAGCGTTTCGAGTTCGGCGAACTGCGCCGCATCGTTGGCGTCGGCGATCGAGCCGGGACGCAGGCCATCGCCGAGCGAGAAGGAGACGTCATAGGCGCGGCAGATGTCGCAGATCTCCTCGAAATGCTCGTAGAGGAAGCTCTCGCGGTGGTGATGAAGACACCACTTGGCCATGATCGAGCCGCCGCGCGAGACGATGCCGGTGACGCGGTCGACGGTGAGCGGGATGTAGTGCAATCGCACGCCGGCATGGATGGTGAAATAGTCGACGCCCTGTTCGGCCTGCTCGATCAGCGTGTCGCGATAGACCTCCCAGTTGAGATCCTCGGCAATGCCGTTGACCTTTTCCAGCGCCTGGTAGAGCGGCACCGTGCCGATCGGAACCGGCGAATTGCGGATGATCCATTCGCGGATGTTGTGGATGTTGCGGCCGGTCGACAGGTCCATGACGGTGTCGGCGCCCCAGCGCGTTGCCCAGACCATCTTCTCGACCTCTTCCGCCATCGACGAGGTAACGGCGGAGTTGCCGATATTGGCATTGATCTTCACCAGGAAATTTCGGCCGATGATCATCGGCTCGGATTCCGGGTGATTGATGTTGGCGGGCAGGATGGCGCGGCCGCTTTCGATCTCCTGGCGCACGAATTCGGGCGTCACATGGTCGGGGACGTGGGCGCCGAAGCTTTCGCCGTCGCGGGACTTGGCGCGTGCCGCGTCGCGGCCGAGGTTCTCGCGGATCGCCACGAATTCCATCTCCGGCGTGATGATGCCGGCGCGGGCATAGGCGAGCTGCGTCACCGCCTTGCCGGCCACGGCTTTCAGCGGCGCGTGCTGGAACGGGAAGGTCGGCGTCAGCCGCTCGCCGCTGGCAAAGCCGTTATCCTCCGGGCGGACGATGCGGCCGTCATAGGTCTCGACGTCGCCGCGGCCGACGATCCAGTTGCGGCGCAGGCGCGGCAGGCCCGCCTCGATGCTGATCTCGGCACCGTCGGCGGTGTAGGCGCCGGAGGCGTCATAGACCGTGACCGGCGGTTCGCCCGAGGTCGGGTGCAGTGCGATCTCGCGCATGGGCACGCGGATGTCCGGATGGAGAACGCCCGGTTTGTGGATCTTGCGCGAGGCCGGAAGCGGGCCTTGCGTGACCGAGAGGGCTGCGGGTTTGGTGGCAATATTCATGATGAGGCTCCAAGTTGCGGTTGGAGACCCAGTTCTGATGCCGGAAAGATGAAAGACGCGCCGCCGGACGACCGAACAAGCGGAGTCCTGGCTTCGATATCTGCACCGTCCCTACGCCAGTATGAACTGGATCAGGTTCAACGGGTCACTGCGCTACAGCCGGCAAGCCGACCATCCAGCAGTATCTCAGCCCCTTGACGGGACCCCCCTGGTGAATGCCTCAAGATAGCCATCGATAGGCCCGGGTCGTCAAGCGCCAATTCGTTCACCGATCAAGATGCAAGCCTAGCGTGCAATTTCCTGGAGGAGCGTCGACCGGGGCCAGTGGGCATTGGCGATCATCCATCGCCATGCGCGCGCCATCCTGGCCTGTCGGCGTCGTGAACGTGACAGCGCCTGGCGGCTTTGCCGATGTGCCGGACTTCATCGATGGCGCCGATGTATTTGAGCTGCGGCGCGGTCGGCCGGGAGGTATTGATGATAGACGATGGCTATCGATGCGATATGAACAATGAATTGGAGCTATCGCTCGGTCTCGTCCATTGTCACGGCAGCAAAAAGAAGGGCTTTGGCAATGGACCAGTTTCTGAAATCTCTGCGCAACCGTAAGGCGATTGTCGACGCGCGCATCGATGCGGAACAGGCGCGGCCAGAGCCGGATCGATTTCGTCTCCACGCGCTGAAGAAGCTCAGGCTGCAGTTTCTGGAGCAGATCGCCTTCGTCGAGCGCACGAACCGCCTGTCTGCGACCTGAACGTCATCAGCAGCAACGGTTTCCGCCGCTGCCAATCCAGGCTAGATCGGTTCATTGTTTCTTCGAAACAGTGAATCGATCTAACTCTTTGAAAGAACGCAATCCCGGACGCAAAACCGTTACACACTTTTCCTGGAACTGCTCTAGCGATCAGACTTGTCCTGGATTCCTCGTTCCGCGTAGTCAGCGCGATTGATGCCGTGACGCTGGAGCTTGTCGTAGAAGGTCTTGCGCGGAATGCCGAGCGCTTCGATCGTCGCCTTGACGTCGCCGCGCTGGGCGCGAAGAACGTCCTTCAGGATTTCCGCTTCGTAACGCTCAAGCCGTTCGGGGAGGGCTTCGGTCTCCTGGCTTGCCAGCATTCGGGGCGTCGCGAGCGATCCCTCCACGCCAAGCGCGACCCGTTCGGCGAAATGGGCAAGCTCGCGCACATTGCCTGGCCAGGCGTGCTCCATCAGATGCCGCTGCACGGCTGGCGAAATCGTCGGCGTGTCACGTCGGAACCGCTCGGCCGCCCGCGTCAGAAAGTGCGAAAAGAGCAGCGGCATATCGTCGCGACGCTCACGCAGCGGCGGGATGGAGAGGGTCACGACATTCAATCGGAAGTAGAGGTCTTCCCGGAAAGCGCCGCGCTCGGCCGGATTGCCGAGGTCGATCTTGGCGGCGGCGATGACGCGGATATCGACGGGACGCACCTGATTGGTGCCGAGCGGCGAGACTTCGCGCGCCTCAAGCACGCGCAGCATCTTGACCTGAGTCGCCGGCGGCATCGCCTCGATTTCGTCGAGGAACAGCGTGCCGCCGCTGGCGTGCTCGATGCGGCCGACGCGCTTCTTCAAGGCGCCGGTGAACGCGCCCGCCTCGTGGCCGAAGAGCTCGCTTTCGATCACCGTTTCTGGCAGCGCGCCGCAGTTCAGCGCGACGAAATTGCCGCTGCGACGGCGGCTCCAGTTGTGCAGAAGGGTCGCCACCACCTCTTTGCCGCTGCCGGTTTCGCCGGCCACCAGCACATCCACATCCGTGTCGGCGATGTGTCTGATCGTCTGACGTAGGCGCTCCATCACCGGCGTCTGCCCGATCAGCGGCAGGCTGTCGCCGGCCGTTTCGGCTGCCCGCTTGAGTGCGCGATTTTCCATGACGAGACGACGTTTTTCCAGCGCGCGGCGAACGCTTTGCACCAGCCGTTCGGCGGCAAAGGGTTTCGGGATGAAGTCGTAGACGCCGTCCTTCAGCGCCTGCACCGCCATCGGGATGTCGCCATGGCCGGTCACGAGGATCACCGGCAGGTCCGGATCGAAGGCGGCAATCCTGCGAAAGAGCGCCAGGCCATCCATGCCCGGCATCCGGATGTCGCTGACGACGATGCCTTCGAATGCCGGTTCCAGCGTTTCGAGCGCTTCGGCAGCACTTGCATGCGCAGTGACGCTCAGGCCCGCGAGCTCCAGCGTCTGCTTCATTGCCCGTCTGAGATCTGCGTCGTCATCGATGAGGGATACCAACGGCTGCATCGCTCAGGCCCTCTTCAGGCGAACCGTGAAGACGGTGCCCTTGTCGCTGGTTTCGACCGTGATCTCGCCGCCGTAATCGGCGACGATCTCCTTGGAGATCGCGAGACCAAGACCAAGCCCCTCGTCCTTGGAGGTGTTGAACGGCGTGAACAGATCCTCCTGGATATGCGCGGGAATGCCGGGGCCGTTGTCGGCGACCACGAGCAGGACGGCGCCGGGCGGACCGTCATGGCAACGCACCTGGATCTTCGCATCGGCGCGTTCGCCGAGCGCTTCAAGCGCGTTTTGCAACAGGTTTATCAGCACCTGCTCGAGCCGGATGCGGCTGCCGTAAGCGCTGAGGCCGTTTTCGGGAAGGTCGATCGCAATTGCATCCATGCGCCCGGCGAAACGGCTGCGCAGCAGCATTAGGGCGCCTTCGATGACCTCGCGCAGCGGCGTCGGTCCGGCGACGAAGCGGCCCTTGCGGGCAAACCTGCGCAATTCGTCGGTGATGGTGCCGACCCGGTCGGTCAGGGCGGCGATGCTTTCGAGGTTTTCCACGGCCGTTTCCGTCTGTCCGCGATCGAGAAAGGTGCGGGCATTGTCGGCATAGGCGCGGATGGTGGCGACCGGCTGGTTGATCTCGTGGGCGACGCCGGCAGCCACCTGGCCGAGGATCGCGAGGCGGTTCGCCTGAACCAGCTCCTGCTGCACCGCCTGCAGCTTCTCGCCGGTGCGCCTGTGGTCGGCGATCTCCGTTTCGAGATGATCGCGCGCAAGGCTCAAGTCCTGGGTGCGTTCCGCCACGCGGCGCTCCAGTTCGTCACGCGCGGCGCGATCCCGGGCGGAAGCGAGCGCCAGTGTCTGTCGCCGACGCAGGAGAAACGCGGCAAGCGCAAGCAGGGGAACGACAGCGGCCAGCGCCAGCAGCCTCGCGCTACGCGTTGCCGCCGAAATCGCCGCATCGAGCGGCGCCAGTTGCTCCAGCCGCCAACTCGTCGTCGGAACCATGGTCTCGACTCTCAGGAACCGCCGCTCGCTGTCGCCGGGTAGAAGCGCGCGCAGTTCGCTCGACCCGTCCGCGGTCGCCTCGATGTCGCGGAAGGGCAGCGGAAGCAGCGAGGCGTCGCCGAATTGCAGGCTGTCGCGGATGGCTGCCAGGCGATCGCGCGGGATCACCCGCGTCGTCATGAAGCGCCAGGACGGGAAACTGGTGATCAGCACGATGCCGCGACGGTCGGTGATGTAGACCGGCTTGCCGGATGCCAGCCACTCCGCCTCCACGTCGTCGAATTCGAGCTTGGCGACGACGACGCCGATCGCGCCATCTGGGCCCTGCACCCGCCGCGAAATGTAAAGGCCCGGCCGCTTGCTGACCGTGCCCATGGCGAAATGCTCGGCCTTGCCGTCGCGCATCGCCATGCGGAAATACTCGCGAAAGGCATAGTCGTTGCCGACGAAACTCGTCGGTTCGCGCCAGTTGCTGGCAGCGACCGCGACGCCGTCGGGGCCGATGACGTAGATGACCGCCGCATCCGTGTTGGCGGCAAGCGCCTGGAGTTTCTCGTTCAGCCGTTGCAGCGCCTCTGTGCCGCGGGTGACCAGTGCCGCCTTCACCTCGACATCGTCGGCGAGCACCAGCGGTGTCGCGCGCTGGCGCTCGAGCACCGCGCGCAGCAGCGAGGCCTTCAGGTTGGCGTCGATCCGGCTCTGGGCACCGACCGCTTCGAGTGCCTGGCTCCGGCCATAGGCGCCGGCAAGCAGCAGCGCCGCAACGATGAGCGCCACGGCGAGACCCGCGAACACCAGCCAGATGCGGCGCATGGATCGGTCGAGATCGGCCAGGTCGAGAGGGGCAGGCGGGGTCTTGAACATGGACTGATTGTGCATGTTTCCGCCCAATCTTCCAGATCATTTGTGCGGAAATCCGCTCAACTCTTCGTGGCGATCGCGCTGTGTGCGGAAAACATGCTTATCGATTCAATGGCTTGGGCATCGCCGCGGCGAACTGGCACGCCCGTTGCAGATGACGTCCTCATGACAGCCCGTGCTGTCGCGCTTCGGAAATTGACCCGGGAGGCCCGGCATGACGCCGGACTGGGTTTAGTGGAGGATATCATGATCATCGACCAATCCGCGGAACCGCGCGGCAAGACACCTTTCTATCGCCATCTCTACGTCCAGGTCTTGGTGGCGATCGCAGCCGGCATCCTGCTCGGCCATTTCTATCCCTCGCTCGGCACGGAACTGAAGCCGCTTGGTGACGCCTTCATCCGCCTCGTCAAGATGATCATCGCCCCGGTCATCTTCCTGACGGTCGCAACCGGCATTGCCGGCATGACGGATCTTGCCAAGGTCGGCCGGGTCGCCGGCAAGGCGATGCTCTATTTCCTGACCTTCTCGACGCTCGCGCTCGTCATCGGCCTGATCGTCGCCAACGTCGTGCAGCCGGGTGCCGGCATGCACATCGATCCCGCCTCGCTCGACGTCAAGGCGGTGACGACCTTTGCCGAAAAGGCGCACGAGCAGACGATCACCGGCTTCCTGATGGGCATCATCCCGACGACGCTGGTCGGCGCATTTGCCGACGGCGACATCCTGCAGGTGCTGTTCATCTCGGTGCTGTTCGGTCTGGCGCTCGCCATGGTCGGCAAGAAGGCCGAGCCGGTCGTCGACTTCCTGCATGCGTTGACGCTGCCGGTGTTCAAGCTCGTCGGCATCCTGATGAAGGCTGCCCCGATCGGCGCTTTCGGCGCCATGGCATTCACCATCGGCAAATACGGCGTCGGCTCGATCGCCAACCTCGCGATGCTGATCGGCACCTTCTACATCACGTCCTTCCTGTTCGTGTTCGTTGTTCTTGGTGCGGTCGCCCGCTACAACGGCTTCTCGATCGTGGCCCTCATCCGCTATATCAAGGAAGAACTGCTGCTGGTTCTCGGCACATCCTCGTCGGAGGCAGCTCTTCCGGGTCTGATGAGCAAGATGGAAAAAGCCGGCTGCAAGCGCTCGGTCGTCGGCCTCGTCATCCCGACCGGCTATTCCTTCAACCTCGACGGCACCAATATCTACATGACGCTCGCCGCTCTCTTCATCGCCCAGGCGATGGACATTCCGCTGTCGCTCGGTGATCAGGTGCTGCTGCTGCTCGTCGCGATGCTGAGCTCGAAGGGCGCTGCCGGCATCACCGGCGCCGGCTTCATCACGCTGGCCGCAACGCTTTCGGTCGTGCCCGCCGTGCCGGTCGCCGGCATGGCGCTGATCCTTGGCATCGACCGGTTCATGTCGGAATGCCGCGCACTCACCAACTTCGTCGGCAATGCGGTCGCGACTATCGTCGTGGCCAAGTGGGAAGGCGAACTGGACGAAGCGCAGATGGCAGCCGTCCTTGGTGGTCGCGCGCCGGAAGCGCTGCCCCAGCCGGCCTTGCAGCCGGCCGAATAAAGTTGCCTCCCAAGGCCTGACTGCACGGGAGCATCCTGAAGGGCGCTCTACCGCAGTCCGGACGCGGCTCGTGGCAACACGGGCCGCGTCGTCGTTTGGGGCTATCGACCGCTCAGCGTCATTTTCGATGTGTCAGTTGCGCCGGCGTTCAGATAGGCGATGAATTCCCTCAGCATCGGCACGCGGCGCGGACGGAAGCTTTCCTCGGTCATGCTGATCTCGGCAATACGGTCGACGCGGAACTTGCGGTAGCCTTCCCGCAGGCAGCACCAGGCCAGAAGCACCAGCATCCGTTCCAGGTACACGATGGCCAGCGGCAACACCTGTCGATCGGTCCGCTGGCCATTGGCATCCACATAACCGATGATCACCGCCCGTTCCCGCCAGGAGGCTTCGCGCAGCAGGGAGACATCGACCGGTGGAGGCTCCCTCCTGTCAAAGCGATAGACCTGCGAGACCGCATGAAGCGCCTGGCGTTGCAACCGATCGGGCAGTGTCGCCGTTATCTTGGAAAGGACGGCGCGGGCCGCCGCTGCAAGATCCGGCTCGCCCATGTGCTGCACTTCCGCAAGGCCGAGGACCAGCGCCTCGATCTCCAGTTGGGAAAAGCTCTGTGGTGGCAGCGCGATGTCTTCGGTCAGCCGGTAGCCGAAGCCGCGCGCGCCATCGATCACCGCGCCGGCGGCGCGCAGGCTGTCGATGTCGCGGTAGAGCGAACGCAGGGAGACGCCCGTCTCTTCGGCAAGGCGCGCGGCCGTGACCGGAGAGGGTAGAGTGCGGAGCGCCTGGAGCAGGCGAAAGAGACGAGCGCTACGAGCCATGATGGTAGATTAGCTGAAGCCTACTGACGAAAACTGGCAGTTGGCCAACTGTATAAGACCCACATTCGCAAACGCAACTGCAACCGAGGACTTCAGACCATGCTGACACTCTTTCACGCTCCGCGCTCGCGCTCGTCGCGCATCATCACACTGCTTCGCGAACTCGACGCGCTCGACAAGGTGGAGATCGAGATCGTCGGCATCACGCGCGGCGACGGCAGCGGCAGCAAGGATCCGAGAAACCCGCATCCGGAAGGCAAGGTGCCGCTGCTCGTGCATGACGGGGTCGTGCTCTGGGAGAGCATCGCGATCATCCAATATCTGACGGATCTTTTCCCGGAAAAGAAGCTTGGGCCGCTTGGCGGAGATCCGCAGCGTGGTCGCTATCTCAGCTGGCTTGCCTGGTATGCAGGAGTGGTCGAGCCGGTGCTGATCGCGCAAGCCGCGGGTCTTTCGCACCCCTATCTCGAGGCCACCTTCCGCGGTCCGACGGAAATGGCCGAGCGTCTGGAAAATGCGTTGAAGGAGAGTCCTTATCTGATGGGCGAGCGCTATACGGCCGCCGACCTGCTCCTGCATTCGCCCTTTGCCTGGTACCCTGCTGCCACCCCCGACAGCGCCGTCATCAAGGCCTGGGTCGAGCGCTGCGGCGCGCGGCCGTCGCTGCAATGGACCGCAGATTTCGACGCCCGCACGGTGACGATCGCCTGATCCTGCTGCCTGATCCTGCTTGAGAAAAGAGGTCGCGCATGGCCAGTCCTGCGCGGCTTCTTCTCGTTCGAGTGTGCGCTGTTACTTGCGCTTGAGATTAATCTCGCTGGTGACGATCCGCTTGCCCGAGGACGGATCGAGGTCGATGGTCCGCAACTGCATCCTGTTGGCGCCGACCTTGCGCAAGATCAGGTCGGCGCTGCGATCGCCGTTCACGTCCTTGGCCCAGCGAATGGTGAGGTTGATCGCATCGCCGCGCCGGCTGCCGTTCAGGCCCGCGCGGCCACCGCGGGGCCCGAGGTAGGAGCCGCTATAGCTTGAGCCGGAGTAGCGCAGTTTGGCGTCTATGGAGCGCGAGATCAGCAGCATGCCGCGGCAGACGCCTTCCATCGACAAGGCAAGGCCGCTCGCCTGGGAGCTGAAATTGCAGGAGATGTTGACCGGCGACATGTAGGTGCGGATCCGCACCGTCCCGGTGCCCGCCCAGTTGCCGCCGAGCGTCTTCAGAAATGCGCCTTCGTCAGCCCAACTGCTCGCGGGCGTCAAAGCGAACGCAATGATCAGCGCCCATCGCCACATGTCCCACACCTCCCGTCTGTGAGTGGATGCTACAACAACCCGTCGTCGCACACGAGCGTCAACGCGGCACTCGGCCGCCCGGTTCCTCGACGGCTGCAGGGTTGCGGCCGTCGTTGCAGTTGATTCGCTCGCCGTCGGTGGCGATCAGGATGGCTTCGTCAATTAAAGGTAGAGCCGTCCATCCTCTTCGGTCAGATTGCGTGTAGTCTCGAGATCAATTTGTCACGTCCTGTTAACTGTGACCCCCAAAATGGTGGCGATTGCCATGGTGATTGCCTGTAGATGCCGGTAAACACTTCGTTAATTGGAAAGTATAGATCTCGATTTTCATGGCCTGTTCGCGGTAGATATTGTCCCTAGGGGTGTGAGGGAATTTTGTTTATGTTTGATGTGAAAATTTTGTTTCTTTTTTTCGATGATCCATGCCGGCAGGTTCGTTCCGTCGCCATTGACAGGCCTGGCGCCGCCGCCGATCTCACCAAGTCATCTCAGGGGGCTGCAGGGTTGGGAGGGCGGCAATGACCGCTCGACTGGAAATTGTCCAACCCGTGGCCGACGAAGCGCCGCCGACTCCTCAACGCTTTGTCTCGGACCCGCTTTTTGCCGAGGCGCTGCGCCAGGCGGCCGTACATCTGGTTGCCATGCACGAGGCCACCCCGCGTATCGTCCGCTACACCGCGAGCTTGAGAAAGTGGCTGCTGACGCAGGCCATACTGACGCTGCATTTCGAGCGCCTGACCGACTCCTCACGCTCCGAGCTGACGGCGGCCAAGCTGGTCGACTTCATCGTTGCGAGCAATGTTGCCAGCAAGAACACGGCGGTCGCGCACCTCGCCGAGATGCGAAATTATCGCCTGCTCGTTGACGCAAAACAGGAGGGCGACAGGCGCAGCCGGCCCCTGGTTGTCGCCGATGTCGCTGAAGATCTGATCCGGCAATGGTTCGACGGTCACCTCGCCTCGCTCGACACGCTAGATCGGGGAACGCGCCTGGCCCAATCGCGGAGCAATCCGGCGCTGATGCACCATGCCTTGCCGCGTGCGACGCGGCGGCTGATCGCCGATCCCGCGTGGTGCGATCCACCCGAGAGCATTGCTACGATCGTCTGGGCGGAGTCTGGCAGCAACATCCTGCATGATCTCGTGGCTCGGCTGCCGAAAGGCGTGCCGACCGAGGAGCGGATCCCGGTCGGACCGCTGAAGCTCAGCGATATCACCAAGCGCTACATCATCTCGCGTAGCCACGCGCAGCGCGTCTTTGCGCGGGCGCGGGACCTTGGGGTTCTCGGTTGGGAGGGGCCCGGCAACCGCGGCCCTCTGTGGATAGCGCGGCGTCTGATCGATGACTATCGCCACTGGCAGGCGGTGAAATTTGCCGCACTCGACGAGGCTTTCGACTGGGCGACGGATAAGGCGGGCTAGGACGACCGGTGCCCGTCGCCGTAAAGTATAGTTTACGGCAACCTAACGACAAGCGTCGATTTTTACTGGGATACTTGCTGGAATATTTCCCAAGTCTATGCGGTCATTGATTAATTCGCCGCGCTTATAACTTGTCTCATCAAGAACGGGGAGACAAGAAATGAAGAACATCGCAATCGTATCCGCAGTATTGTTCAGTTCGCTGGTGTCCGCCTCGGCGGCGATGGCGGGCATGGAATTTTCATCGCCAGCCTTCGTGCAGCAGGCAAGCGGCGGCGCAGGCTTTGCGACGCTTGACACGGCCGCGATTATGAAGCCGGTCATGGATCTGGTCGTCGCAACCCCTCGGGTCGACACCTCCACGCTCGCGGGCAACCTGTCTTTCGTCTATCAGAGCGGCGACTTCAACACCGCCTCGATCCAGCAGAGCGGCACCCGCAATGTCGGCCTGATCCAGCAGATCGGTTTCATGAACTCGGCGGCGATCACGCAGACGGGCGTCGGCCACCAGGCCTTCATTTCCCAGCAGGGCCGCAACAACGTCGCGATCATCAGCCAGCGCTAGAGCAACTCCAGGAAAAGTGTGGAACGGTTTTTCGTCAGGAATTGCGTGGTATCAAAGAGTTAGATCACTGTTTCGATGAAACAATGAACTGTTCTAAAGGGATTTCGGCGCGCCCGGGACAGGCGCGTTCGTCATTCTCGAAACAAAGGAGCCTGCGCTTGCGGGCTCCTTTTTCGTTCCGGGATCATTGCTGCATTTGTCGGAAGTCCGCTCCGCGGATTTCCTGCCGTCGTCTCAAGGCTGATTGTCGTCGACCTCGGGCAGTTCGACCGGGTTCGGATTGGGCTGCGGCACGCCGCCGAAATCCGGAAAGTCGATGCTGAAGCCGGGGCCGCTTGAACTTGCGCCTTCGCCCTGGGCCGTTGCCTGGGACAGGAGCCAGTTGCCGTTCAGCGGATCGCCGCCGAGCGACGGATTGATCGGGCGATAGACCAGCTCCGACGCAAAGCTCGAGCCTGTGGCTGCAAGGGTGAACGTTGCTGCGAGAAGCGCGGAATGAAGCAACTTCATGGGTAGTCTCCTTCTTGGATTTCTTGGCAGGTCAACGTTTCGGCAAAACGTACATCCGGCCGGGAACGACGACAACGGTCTTGTTTTCCAGGCCCCGCAGCCCGGTCGGCATCATGTACCGCCCGCTTTGCGCCGTCTGGATCGCAAGCACCGTCGAATTCTTGGAATCGCGCACATCCAGCACGCCGGCGAGGCTGTTGCCGTCCTGGATATAGGCGATCTGGTTGTTCTCGCCGGATACGCCGACGAGCTGGAAGTTGTTGTCGCCGCGGCTTGCCTGCAGGACCGAGTTGTTGGAGCCACCCTGTGCCAGAAGCAGGGCCGAGCTGTTGCCCTCGATGGCCTGGACGGCACGGTTGTTGGTGCCGGCCTGATGGATCAGCGCGAGGCTGCCTGTTCCTGAAATGCCGGCATTGGCGTTGTTGCCCTGACCGAGCTGGATGATGGCGGTGTTGGAGCCGCTTTCCCCGCCGAGATAGGGCTGGATCGGGGCCATCAGCGCGTTCACCGCGGCCGGGTTGGTGTCGTAGTCCTGGATCAGCAGGTCTTCCGCGGTGGCCGGTGCGGCTGCCAACGCCAATCCGGCGGCGACGACGGCGCCGCGAAGGAGGCTGCGGAGAGGGCGTCTGGCTCTGTTCATCTGGTATCCACCCGTCTTTTGTTTCTGTGTTCAGATGCGTGTCGAAGGCGCTGCAAGCTCGACCGTCGAGCTAAGCCCGCACAGGACCTTGCCCTGGTCGTCCGTGACGGTCAGTTCGAGACGAAGCTGGCCCGGGCGATCGACGATAATCTCGGTCTTGCCGAGCGATCCGGCGGAAAAGCGGTTCCTCTGGCTCGTCATGCTGCTGCCGGAAGCAGACAGTTTGGCGATCCTGAGGGAAAAGCTGCCTTCCAGATCGTCCGCAGCTTCGATGAAGGGCTTCAGCGCTGCCACATCGGCGCCGTCGATCCTGATCCCGCAGCTCTTGACGCGCGGATCGTTGATCTTGCCGTAGAGGGTCTCGCCGTTCATCGAAGTCGCGCTCGCATCGTTGCTGGTTACGAAGGCTGCAATCAGGAGAAGTCGAGCAGCCATCCGCATGGTTCGATTTCCCGCAAGGTGTGGAGCGCGCCCCGAAAGCGCGCCCCGCATTGTCGGTTAGTTCTGGCTGACGAAGGCGACGTTCGAACGTCCGGCCTGCACGACCACAGAGTTCTGGCCGTTGCCGCCCTGGCTGACGATCGCGTAGTTGCGGTCGGCGTCGCTGCTGCCGCTGCCGTACTGCAGCACCACCGAGTTCGAGGCAGAGCCCGACTGGCTGATCCAGGCGTTGGAGTAGGCGCCTGCCTGGACGACCGTGGACGACTGGCCGGAACCGCTCTGGGTGATGCCGGCGATCGAATAGTCGGCGTTCTGGATCAGCAGCGACGAGCTGCCGAGGCCAGTCTGTGCCGTTGCGGCCTGGTTGCCCTTGCCGTTTTGCACCGTCAGTGCCTGCAAGCCGCCGCCGAGCGTCTGGCTCGTCGCCGCCACGTTGCTGCTGCCGTTCTGGACGGTGGCCGCGGCTGCGCCGATGACGCCGGTCTGAACCGTTGCGGCCTTGTTGAGGTCGCCGATCTGCACCGTTGCCGAAAGCGCGCCGACGGAAGCGATCTGCACCGTCGAGGCCGTGTTGTCATTGCCGAACTGGGCAATGCCGGCGACCGAAGCCGCAACCGGACCAGGCAGGTTGACATCGACAAGCACGCCGTCCGAGACCGGAACGGGTCCGCCCTGGATGTTGGTCGCGCTGTTGCGGTTGCCCGACTGGACGATTGCCGCTGCCGAGAGGGTGGCCGGCGAGTTCTGCTTGACGTCGAGGGCCGTGCCCGGGAGGTCGAGTGTCGTCGTCAGCGCGCCCTGGACGTTGGCTGCCGAGTTGTCATCGCCGGTCTGGGCGATGGCGGCGGCGACGCCGGTGCTGCCGTACTGCTGGACGTTGGACGCCGCGTTGCCGTTGCCGCCCTGGAGGATCGTCGCCAGCGCGTCGCTGACGCCGTCCTGATCGTTCAGTGCGACGTTCTCGTTGCCGGCCTGCACCGTCAGGGCCGTTGCCGCATCGGTGCCCGTCTGGAGGTTGCCCGCGACGTTGCCATTGCCGACCGAGACGATTGCCGCCTGCGACCCGGACGTGCCATCCTGGCTGTTCGAGCCGATGTTGCCGTTGCCGAGCTGGGTGACGAGGGCGTCGGAGCCGACGGCAGCCGTCTGGCCGTTTGCCGCGATGTTGCCGTTGCCACCCTGGACGATTGCGGCGTTGGCGCCGATCGTTGCAGTCTGGGTGTTGGCCGCCTTGTTGCCGTCGCCGATCTGCAAGTTGGCGGCGTTCGAGCCCGAAGCGAGCGTCTGCAGGTTGACCGCCTGGTTGCCATCGCCGATCTGGACCGATGCGGCATTGGCGCCCGAGGTCGCGACCTGGGTGTTGCTTGCAAAGTTGCCGTTGCCGAACTGGCCGATTGCGGCATTGGAGTCGATCGTCGGCTTCACGGTGCCGGGACCGTTGTCCTTGGAGGCGACGTCTTCGACCTTCACCCAGTCGTAGTCGTCACGATAGGTTGGGAAACCGAAGATCGAACCGGTCTGGACGCGACCAATCTTCTTCCATTCATACTTCGTGTAGCCCTGGCTTGCTCCGGTACCCGGCGTATACGCGCCGAGCTGCGAGTTGCCGGCGACGTTGCCGTTGCCGATCTGCGCGATGACAGCCTGCGAGTTCACTGCGGGAACCTTGGCGATGCCGCCAGCGAAGCTGTCTGCCTTGTAGACCGTCTTGTAACGGTCGGCAGAGAAGTCGCTCAGCAGCGAATCCCAGACGGGGCCGCCACTGTAGCCGGTGCTGGCCGAAAAGCTGACGCCGTTATAGGCAACGGAATTGCCCTGCGTGTTCGTCGCATTGTTGCCGTTGCCAACCTGGACAATGGCTGCGGCGACGTCGCTGCTCTTGGCCTGCTGGGTGTTGAGTGCCTTGTTGCCGGCGCCGAACTGGCCGACGAAGGCCGATGCGTCGATCACGCCGTTCTGGACGTTGAAGGCGGTGTTGGTGGCGCCGCCGACGCTGCCCTGAAGAATGATCGCCGAGCCGTTGGTGACATCCGTCTGGATGTTGCCGGCCTGGTTGGCGTCGGTGGACGCGCCGAACTGAACGATCGTCGCGTCGGAATCGATGACGTTGTTCTGGTCGTTCCAGCCGAAGTTGCCGGTACCGCCCTGGATCACCAGAGCCGAGGTCGGGTCGACGCCGGCCTGGGTGTTCAGCGCGGTATTGCCGCTGCCGATCTGCAGGATGCCGGCGGTCGCATCGGTGGAAGCGTACTGGCTGTTGGTGCCGACGTTGTCGCTGCCGACCTGCACGATATCCGCTGCGCCGTTTGCCGAGCCGACCACCTGAGCGTTCGAGCCGACGTTGCCGGAGCCGATCTGCAGGATGTTGGCCTCGTTGTTCGTGCTCGCGCCGCCTTGAAGGTTGCCGCCCTCGTTGCCGGTGCCGAACTGCGCAATGTTCGCGGTGTTGTCGGAGCCGGTCGTCTGGACGTTTCCGGCGCGGTTTTCCGTGCCGGCCTGGAGGATGTTGGCGCTGTTGCGGGTGAACGCCTCCGAGCCGATGAGGTCATGCTGCGAATTGCTGGCAACGTTCTTGTCGCCGACCTGCAGGATGGTGGCGTCGTTGCCATCCGTCAGGTTGCCGCCGCGGCTGCGCTCGTTGACGGCGACGTTGTCTGCGCCGAACTGGCCGATGGTCGCGCTGTGGCCTGTGCCGCCCTTGGAGAGGTTGGAGGCCGTGTTGCGCTCGCCGACCTGCAGGATCGTGGAAGACGAATTGCGGCCGTCGTCCTGGCTGCTGATCGCCAGGTTGTCCGCGCCAACTTGGCCGATCGACGTCTCGTTGTCGTTGTTGTAGCCGTTGTTGTGATAGTCGCCGATCTGGCTGCTGAAGGCGCGGTTGCTCTTGCCGATCTGCACCGTGCGGGTAACGTTGTCCTTGCCACCGCCGGCACCGCCTGCTTGCGTATTTGCCGCGACGTTGCCTTCGCCGACCTGCAGGATCGAAGCGTCGAGCCCGCTCGCGGGACCGGCCTGCGTGCCGGGCTTTTGAACGTTGGACGCGAGGTTGTTCTCTCCGCCCTGAACGATCGTCGCCGTGGATGCGCCGACCTTCTCCTGCGTGTTGGCGGCGGCGTTGCCGGTGCCAGCCTGAAGGATGCCGGCCCGGTTGGACTTGCCGAGCGTCTGGCTGTTGACCGCAGCATTGTCGGTGCCGCCCTGGGCGATGACCGCGTTGGACGAGGCTTCGTTCGTCTGGTTATTGACGGCGGCATTGGCCGAGCCGTTCTGCAGGATGCCGGAGAAGTTGCCGCCGCCGGACGCGCCGAGCTGGTTGCTTTCCGCATAGTTGCCGACGTCGTCGCTGTCGTTCAGCTGAATGATGCCGGTATCGTTGCTGCTGGCACCCTTGGCCTGGGTGTTGCGGGCAAGGTTGGCGTTGCCGCCCTGGAAGATCGTGCCGCGGTTGGCGCCGGTCTGGCGGAACGTGTCGACCACGTTGTTCGTGCCGAACTGGGCAACGCCGCCGACGTTCTGGCCGTCCTGGAGGAAGTTGCCGCCAACGACGTTGTCGCTGCCGAGCTGCATGACGCCGAGGCTGTTATGGCCGGTCTGGGCGTCACCCGGTGCGTTGCCCGAAAGTGGCAGGAAGACGTTCCTCTGGCCGTGCTGGTAGATGAAGCCCTGGTTGGCGCCTTCCTGGGACAGGTAGGCGAAATTGCTATCGTCGCGCTGGCCGATATAGCCGGTGTTGCCGTTGGCGCTGGCTTCCTGCGCATGGGCGCCGGCCGTCATCGCCACGAAGGCGACGCCGGTCAGCAGCAAAGTTTTTCGTGCTGAGAATTTCATGGACTTCTCCCTTTTGTTCGGCGCCGGCGTCTTGGTCGCTCCGAAGCGCCGCACTCAATTAGAGCGTTAACAATTCGTTTAATACCATCGCGTCTTGTGTCGGTACAAGGCGCCAATACGGATTGATTAAGTAATAGTTAATCAACAAAATAGAAACAACCAAAATTGGGTCGATTAATTCGTGGGATCTCTCAAATAAAAAATGCGCGACAGTGAATCGTTTCTGATTCATTGCCGCGCATTCTGGAAATAGACTCTATTTAAATCTTACTTGTACTGGTGATTCTGTCATGAAGACGGAAGCGAGATGTTTCCGTACTTCTCGTCGTAATCGCGAATGAACTCCGGCTCGCGTGCAGGATCCTTCAGGTGCCACAGCCCCTGGCGAACGCCATCGACGGTCAAGGAGTAGACGGCCAGTTCGATGCCTTCGCGCACGGCGAGCGAGCCGGGATCGTTGCGCGACTGCCCAAGTTCGATCTCAAGCAGCTCGTCCGCCGTCGCGAACTTGTAGGCGCCCGCCCTGACCTGGACGGAGTAGATCTGTTTGGTCGTCGTCGTGGATGCCAGCACTTCGCCGGTCTGCACGCTGACGGCGCGCAGGTTTACCGTGACGACGTCGGATCGGTACTGCACGTCGCCGCCGATGCCGAGGTAGCGCGCACCGGCGCCGCCCGTCAGTTCATTGGAATCGTAGCCGACGATGCCACCTTCAAGCAGCAGGCCGGCGAAGCGGACGGGAGGCAGGCCGCTGGCGCGGCCGTAGGCGCGCTGGGTGTTTTCAATCAGCGTGCGCTCCTGCACCAGGTTCTTCAGGCCCGAGCGCTCGACGACGCGGAACCACTGGCCGCCGCCGGTCTTCTTCAGGACATCCACCAGGATCGCGGAGCCGCCCTGGGTGACCGCGCGGCTATACTCGGCGAAGCTTTCGTTCGGCTTGGCCTGGCCGGTCAGATCCGGGAAATCGTAGACGGCGACGTCGACGGGGATGGCAGGAAGGGGGATTGCCCGAACCTTTGGCGTTGTCTTCGTCGGCGCCGTCAGGGTCGCCGCCGGTGTGTCGAGTTGTTGTCCGCTTTGACATCCGGCAAGGAGCCCACCCGCGATACAAAGAGCTGCCAGTTTGACCTTCATCGTTCCCCCGTTTGGTCGCGGCCACGTCGTGGCGCAAGCCATAGGTCGTCGTCTTCCGACCGAGGATCGATCGGAAATATAAACGCGCAACCAGCCCCTCTCGGAAACTATAGTTTCCAAGGTAAGGCACTATTGTACTGTCTAAATATCCTCAGAGATCCGCCTGGCCCGACCGTAGCCCCAGCTAGCCCACGCGAATTATTGCACTGCTTCCCTACCACTGAAGTTTTATGGGTTAGCAGTCCCATTTTTGGGTGAATTGGGGAATTTGCCCCAAAAAGATGCGGTTTACGACAAACTGGTTAACGTGATGGTAACCATGCAACAGCGCATGTTGTGGATTATCGGTTGACGGTTCCGCGACCAACGGTCGGCCATTCCAGTTCGCCGGCGCTGAGCGTGACAACGGCCGAGGAGCCGGTGCCCACAGTCGGCACGATGTCCGCGCCTGCCGCCTGCGCGGCGCTCGCTTTTCCCGGCTTTGCGGACCTCGATGATTGGCTGTAAGGTTTTGTTTTATTTGGTGAAGTCTGCTTCTGTGTCGCAGGTTTCGCGCCCGCCGGCATCTGCTCGACATAGGCGCCATTGCCGACGCCGCGGTTGACCTGATCGACATAGGCCTGGGCGGCGGCGCCCGTGTGGACCAGCAACGACAGGCTCAGGAGGGCAGCAATCCGTACGCAGGACGTTGAGGTCATTTTCATCTTTTCCACCAAGGATGAGACTGTCGATTAAACATGATCCATAGGCATTTCTTCATAAAACCACAATGAGGACGCGCAGTTTGACTCGGGTAATGTTCCATGAAAGACAATTCCCGAGAAGATATATTGGAGGCATGCGGATGACGTCGAGGAATGCGAAGCCAGTTCTGTTCGGGCTGACGGCTGTGGCCCTGCTCTCGCTTGCTGCGCCGCTTGCGGCTCAGAACTCGACCGCGCCCCTGTTTTCGACGCCGGCCGAGCGCTCGACGACCGGCGCGCCGATCCTTATCGATCCGACCGCAGACGGCAATGGCGCGATCATCGGTGCGCCGGCCGGACGCGCCAATACGCGCCCGGCAGCCGAGCAGAAGGCCAAGCCCGCCGAGCCGCAGAAGGCCGCGGCCAACCGGTTCAAGCAGTGGGAGCTGCAATGTGTCGAGCTCGACAAGCAGCCGGTGCGTTGCCAGATCTCGTCCAGCACGCTGTCGCCCGACGGCAAGCAGGCCATTCTTGTCCTGAGCCTGGCCTATCGGCCCGACGGCAAGTCGGTCGCGATGCAGATGGCCGTTCCTCTCGGCATTGCGCTCAAGGACGGCGTCAAACTGAAGGTCAAGGACGGTTATGGCGCGACGATGGCGGTCAGCCGCTGCACGCCTCAGGGCTGCCTGATCGAGGGACCGGCCGAACAGGCGCTGATCGATTCGATGGCGGCCAAGGCGGAAGCGACGGTCACCGTTATGACGCCCGAAGGCAAGGCGATCCCGATCGCGCTGTCGCTTTCCGGTTTTGCCGATGCGCAGGCGGCGCTGAGCGCGCGGTTGCCCGCGCCCAAACCGGCAAACTGATCCTTTTTGCAAGCGTGCCGTGGGTCAAAGGCCGTGTAGAACCTGCGTCGCCTTGACGGCGGCCGAGGCGCGGTTCTCGACGCCGAGCTTCACGTAGATCTGCTCCAGGTGTTTCGTCACGGTTCGGGCGCTCAGGCCGAGGATTTCGCCGATATCCCGGTTCGCCTTGCCCTTGGCGATCCAGAGCAGCACTTCGGATTCGCGCTGGGTGAGGGCGAAATGCTGGCGCAGCATCTCGTCATCGGTCAGGCGGTTTTCGGCCGTCAGCCGGAAGAGATATTCGTTCGGGCCGATGGCGCCGAGATAGGATATCTGCAGGCCCGATCCGCCCGGTTGGTCGAGCGCGAAGCTGACGTCGCGCGCCGTCGTCTCGCGTTTGTCCATCCAGCCGGCAATGCGCCGCGTCACCGTCGCCAGACCGTCGTCGCGTCCGGTTGCGGCATTGACCAGCCGGGTCGCCTGCGGCGTCGACCAGCACACGCCGCCATCGGCCCGCACCGCCAGAAGGTGGCGGCCGGCGGCATCGAGCGCGACGCGCGCGCTCTGGGCCGACCGGGCGTTCGAAAGGTGGACGCGGATGCGCGCCCTGAGTTCATCGATGTTGATCGGCTTGGTCAGATAGTCGACGCCGCCAGCCTCGAGCGCCCGCACCACGTGCTCGGTCTCGGTCAGCCCGGTCATGAAGAGCACGGGCGTCTGGCCGACGGCGGCGTTGGCCTTGAGGCGCCGGCAGGTTTCGAAGCCGTCCAGACCCGGCATGACCGCATCCAGAAGAATGACATCCGGCGTGATGCGTTCTGCGATCGAGAGAGCTGCATTGCCGGACGTTGCAATCAGCACGGAGTAGCCGGATTTCTCCAGAGCCTCGGTCAGGAAGCCGAGCGCCTCGGGCGAATCGTCGACGAGCAGGACGATGTCGCGGCGATCGTAGGTCTCAGCCACGGGCGTCTCCTCCCATGTCGTTCCTCAGAAATGCGTCGTAGCCGGCGAGGTCGAAGGCCTGCACGTAGGCGCGCGCCGCCGCGACGAAGGGTTGATGCTCGGATTCGAGGTCGATTTCCGTCAGTTTGGCCTCGATGCCCCTGACATATCCGATCTCGCCGAGGCGGATGAGTTCCTCGAGGTGATGGTCGTCGGGGCGCGTCATCGGTTTGGCCGCCGGCATGACGGGCGCTTGTTTTTCCTCGCCTTCGTGAACCCAGGTCAGGCCCAGATGCAGCGAAAGCTTGTCGGCGAGCTGGCCGATGGCGAAAGGCTTGGCGAGCGTGTCGTCGTGGCGGTGGAAGGCGGCCGTCGCCGAGCCGTCGCCGATATTGGCCGACAGCATGATGATCGGCGCCGTCTGCGCCTTCTCGCGCAGCCGGTCCACAAGTTCCCAGCCGCTCATGCCGGGCATCGAGATGTCGATGAAGAAAAGATCGGGCGCAAGGTCGTCGGTGAGCGTGAGACAGTCGGCGGCGGACGGCACGGCGAGAACGCTGAAATCCATGGGCACGAGAATCTCGCGCATCAGGTCGCGGTGGTCGGCATTGTCGTCGACGACGACAAGCGTGCGCCGCGGGCCAAGATAGGACGTGATGCGTCGGACAGGGGCGGCCGGCGCGGGGCGGTCGACCGCCGACAGCATCAGCCGGACGCGGAAGCTCGTGCCTTCGCCAAGCGTGCTCGTGACAGCGATTTCGCCGCCGAGTGTCTGGGTCAGGAGCCGGGTGATCGTCAGGCCGAGACCGAGGCCGGGCATGCTGCCGAGATGTTCCGCCTCGCCGCGCTGGAAGGGATCGAAGATGCGCGGCAGGTCTTTTTCGCCGATGCCGCGGCCGCTGTCTGAAACCGTGAAGGTCGCGACCTGGCTGCGATAGGCGACGCCGAAACGGATGCCGCCGCGCTCGGTGAACTTCAGCGCGTTGGAGAGCAGGTTGACGAGGATCTGGCGCAGTCGCTTCTCGTCAGTCCGCACATAGCGCGGCAGGCTCGCGGCGCGCTCATGGTCGAAGGAAATGCCCTTGGCCTGTGCTTGCGGCTGGAACATGTCGACGATCTGGTCGAGGAAGTCGTGGATGTTGATCTCGTTGGAATAGACCTGCAACTTGCCGGCCTCGATCTTGGAAATGTCCAGCAGGCCGTCGATCAGGCCGGAGAGGTGGTCGGCGCTGCGCTTGATCACCTTGATGGCACCCTGGCGCGCCGGCGGAATGGTTTCGTCGCGCTCCAGCACCTGGGCGTAGCCGAGCACGGCATTGAGCGGCGTCCTCAGCTCATGGCTGAGGCCGACGACGTAGCGGCTTTTGGCGCGGTTGGCGGCCTCCGCCGTTTCCTTTGCCTGCTGCAGCGCGGCGTCGGTCTTCTTGTGGGCGGCGATTTCCTTCAGCAGCAGCGTGTTCTGGCGCGAGGATTCCTCCTCGGCGACCACGCGGCTGTCGTGGGCGAGCACATAAAACCACGAGACGATGCCGGCGAGTACGGCGAAGACGAAGAAGACCACGGCAATTGTGCGCTCGATGACGCTGGCGGTCTCCGGAGAACTCCCTGAAGTCTGATGCGCGATCATCGCCAGGATCAGGCCGATGCCGGCGATCGAGAGCACAGCCGAGATCGCATAGCGGCCGAGGCGGGTTGCCAGCTTCTCCGTGATCGTGCGCGGCAGCAGGGTGTTGGCGACGCTCGCGACCTGGGCGTTGAAGCGCGCCTTTGGCTTGCACATATCGTGGCAGCGGCTGTCGAGCGAACAGCAGAGCGAACAGATCGGTGCGGCATAGGCCGGGCACCAGGCCATGTCCTCCGGCTCGAACGGGTGCTCGCAGATCGAGCAGGTGATCTCGGTCTGGTTGGCCCAGCTCCTGCGCGGCTTCCGTGCGAGGTAGAATTTGCCGTCGGTCAGCCAGGCGATCGACGGCGAAGCGACGAATGCGACGACGAGGGCGATATAGGGCGCGAGCGAGGCGGCGATTTCGCCGAAGGCGCCGAAATGCGCCGTCAGCGCTACCGTCGCCGAGATCGCCATGGCGCCAAGCCCGACCGGGTTGATGTCGTACAGATGCGCCCGCTTGAACTCGATGCCGGGGGGCGACAGGCCGAGCGGCTTGTTGACGAAGAGGTCGGCCGAGATCGTGCAGAGCCAGGCCATGGCGATGATCGAGAAGACGCCGAGGGTTTCTTCGAGCAGCCGGTAGATCCCGAGCTCCATCAGAAGCAGCGCGATCGCGACGTTGAACACCAGCCAGACGACGCGGCCTGGATGGCTGTGGGTGAGGCGCGAGAAGAAGTTCGACCAGGCAAGCGACCCGGCATACGCGTTCATCACGTTGATCTTCAGCTGCGACACGACCACGAAGGCGACCATCAGCAGCAGCGCTGCCGTCTCCGACGGGATCATGTAGCCGAAGGCGGTGCAATACATCTGCGCCGGATCGGCGGCCCTGGTCGAGGGTACCCCGGCCGAAAGCGCGAGCACCACGAGGAAGGAGCCGGCCAGCAGTTTCGGCGCGCCGACGATCACCCAGCCGGAGCCGGCGAGGAAGACGGCAATGCGATGATGCAATTTGCGCTGCCCGTCCGGAGGCAAAAAACGCAGGAAGTCGACCTGCTCGCCGATCTGCGCCATCAAGGCGAAGATCACGGCCGACGCCGCACCGAATTCGACGAGGTCGAACTGTGCGATCGTGCCCGGCGGCCCGGACGCGTGGTGAATGCCCGAATAGGCAAGCCAGGTGCCGACCTTCTCCCAATCCGCAAAGGCGATGAAGACGAAGGGCAGGATGTTGAGCACGATCCAGAAGGGCTGGGTCACCAGCTGGAATTTGCTGATCAGCCGGACGCCGTGGGTGACGAGCGGAATGACCATGACGGCGCTGATGATATAGCCGATCCACAAGGGGATGCCGAGCGCCAGTTCGAGCGCGCCGGACATGATCGACGCTTCGATCGCAAAGAGGATGAAGGTGAAGCTCGCATAGATCAACGAGGTCAGCGTCGAGCCGATATAGCCGAAGCTGGCGCCGCGGGTCAGCAGGTCGATGTCGACGCCGTGGCGAATGGCATAACGGCTGATCGGCAGACCGACTGCAAGGATCATCAGGCTGGCGACCAGGATCGCGACAATCGCGTTGGTGGTGCCATAGGACATGGTGATGGCGCCGCCGATGGCTTCGAGCGCCAGAAAGGAAATCGCGCCAATGGCTGTCTGGGAGATCCGCTCGGAGGAGAAGCGCCGGGCGCTCTTGGCGGTGAAGCGCAGCGCATAGTCTTCCAGCGTCTGGTTGGCGACCCAGCGATTGTATTCACGCCTGACGGGAATGATGCGCTGGCGTGCCGCCATGGGGTTCCTAACGTGCCTTCAAGGGAGCCTCTGCCTTTTTTCTTAGCACGGAAGTTTTCTGCTTAAAATTGCTGCAATCGATAAAACGTGCATTGCAGCAAAGAAATGTGAGACATCCGGTTTCGGCTATTGCTGCGGGCCAAACCAGCGCGCTCAGTCGGAGGTATCGGACGCTCTTGATCGATGCGGCTCTCAGGTGGGGCGGCAATAGATCGGATTGCTGATCGCGCGCCGGATGATCCGGCTGGTGAGGTCATCTTCGGAAAGCTGCCACGGCAGGTTCTTGCCCGCATGCGCGTCACGGAACGCATCGACGATTGCGTTGCGGCTCTCCACCGCCACGATCTCCGTGCGCAGGAAACGCTCGGGCGCGCCCGAATAGCGGCCGGTCCAGTCGTCTGTCTCGATCGTCTGTTCACTGACAACGCCGGAGGCGTCGAGCCACAGGAGCCTGTCGCCCCTGGCGCCACGAACCAAGGTTTCCCCCGTCACCGGGCCGGTGATCGTCGATCCCATGGGGTGGCCGTTTGCGGTCAGTTCCAGATGCGGCCCGGTCGGGCTTTCCGTCACGTAGCCGCGGCCGGATTTCATCGCGGCGAGCACGGCGTCCTCTGAGAGTTCATCGAGCCACAGCACCGTCGTCGGACGTGCAAGCACCAGCGGTCCCTCGGGCATCAGTCGCGCCGGCTGGTGAAAGTCGCTGCCGCCGATCGCCGAGATCTCGAGGCCGGAAGCCAGCCGCTGCTGGTAGCGCTCCAGCGACACCCAGTTCCACGCCAGCCAGTGGGACTGCCAGACTTCCATGCAGTCGATCTTCGGCAGGTCGTAATCCCAGGGGATGGTCGGCTTGTCGTGGTTGATCGACAGCAGTCCGCCGCGCGCGTGCACAAGGCGTTCGAGCATGTGGGCGTGCTCGGGTTTCGTCATGCGGAAATCGATCCAGTCGTCGACGCCGAAGACGTTGGCGTGCCCGACGGCCGTGGTGATTTCCATCGCGCGGACGAAGACCAGATCGGCGGATGAATGCGGATGGAAATAGCGCCGCTGGGTGACGGTGTTGTGGTCGGCAACCGCGAGGAAGTCGAGCCCTGCCTGCCGCGCGGCGGCGTGCAACAGCTCAGGCGAGCCGGCCGCATCCGAGTGGAACGTGTGGCAGTGCAGGTCGCCTCGGTACCAGCCGGCGCCCTTGCGCACCGGAAACTGGCGAACCGGCTGCGGCGTGATCACGCGCGGGCCGCGGTCGAACGCGACGGTCACCAGCACGTCGGCGCCGTCCGCGGGGATCTTGTAGAGGCCGAGCATGATGCGCCATCGTCCGGATGCAATCTCGCCATGGATATAGCCGGGCGTGGCGTCGTCGGTGGCGATGAAGAACCGGTCACGGGCGCCGCCGCTCCAGCCGCGAAAGCCCTGTTCGGTCGGGTAGTCGGTGGCGCGCGGGTCGAGCGCACCGAGGTCGATGATTGCCTGCTCGGATTTTGGATAGCGGAGCGTCACGTCGATCCGCGTGACCCCCTCGGGCACATCGAATGGCACGTAGAAATAGGGATCGGCGGCCTGATGCGCGCGGGTGATCCGCAGGGCGATTTCCAGCATGTCGGTCTCAGCGCTCGTCGGCGGCTGGAATGCGCGCGCCGCTGTCGTCGAAGAGGGTGATGTGTCTGGCGTCGAAGGCAAGCTGTACGGTGGTCCCGACCTTGATCTCGTCGTCGGTGAAGATGCGCGCCGTGACCCGGCCATTGTCGGCGCGCTCGAGCGTGACGAGGCTTTCCGGCCCCATGTTCTCGTTGGCGAAGAGTTCGCCGGAAAGGACGTTCTCGTCGCCCTGGCCTGCGATGCGCAGGTGCTCCGGGCGCACACCAAGCGTCATCCTGCCTGACTTCGCCGCCCTGGCGATCGCGTCGGTGGGCGCGATCGGCGCCAGCTGCAGGCCGTCGGCCCGCAGATGCAGCGCTCCCTCTCCAATCGCGGCTTCAACGGGGACAAGGTTCATCGGCGGATTGCCGACGAAGTTGGCGACGAAGGTGGTCGCCGGCCGGCGGTAAATTTCGATCGGCGGGGCGAACTGCACGATCCGGCCCTTGTCCATCACGGCGATGCGGGTCGCAAGCGCCATGGCTTCGGCCTGGTCGTGGGTGACGTATACGGCGGTCATGCCCATGTCGCGCTGCAGATGGTTGAGGAAGCCGCGGGCTTCGAGGCGCAGCTTGGCGTCGAGGTTCGAAAGCGGTTCGTCGAACAGGTAGACCTCGCTCGGATAGACCAGCGCGCGCGCCAGCGACGTGCGCTGCTGCTGGCCGCCGGAAATCTGGCTCGGCAACCGCTTCAGGAGATCGCCGATCTTCAGGACATCCGCCACTTCCTTGGCGCGGGCGTGACGTTTGGTCTCCTGTTCGCCGCGCACTTTCAAGGGATAGGCGATGTTGTCGGCGATGTTCATGTGCGGGTAGAGCGCATAGTCCTGGAAGACCATCGAAATCCCGCGATCCTTCGGATGCAGGTAGGTGACGTCGCGGCCGCCGATCATCACCCGGCCGGAGCTTGGCGTTTCAAGGCCGGCAATCATGCGCAGACTGGTTGTCTTGCCGCAGCCCGACGGCCCGAGCAGGCAGATGAACTCGCCATCGGCGATCTGAAAGCTGATGTCGGGCACCGCGACGAAGGCGCCGAAGCTCTTGGAGATGTTCTGGAATTCGACAGAGGCCATGACAGGATTTCCGATTACGACTTGATGCCACCGAAGAACCGGAAACCGAATTTCCAATTCACGAAGAGATAAAGGGCGATGACGGGCAGCGAATAGATCAGCGAATAGGCAGCCAGCAGCGTGACGATCGGCGTGCCCGCTTCCGAGTAGAAGGAGTAGATCGCGACGGATGCCGGCATCAGCTTGTCGCTGCGCAACAGGATGAAGGGGATGAGGAAGCTGCCCCAGATGTTGACGAAGGCCCAGACGACGACCACGACGATGCCTGGCCTGATGACCGGCAGCGCGACATCGAAGAAGGCTTGAAGCGGCGAGGCGCCGGCGACCATGGCGCTTTCCTCGTAGGACCGTGGAATGGCGTCGATGAAATCCCTGAGAATGAACATCGCGGTCGGCAGCAGCCCGCCGGCAAAGACGAGGATGACGGCGAGATGCGTGTCGATCAGGCCTGCCGCCGAGATGATCAGGAAGATCGGCACCATGGCCGCCGAGCCCGAAACGACGGATGAGAACAGCAGCAGGATGTAGGTGACGGCGCCCTTGCCTGGAATGGGCGAGCGCGAGAGCGCATAGGCCGCAAGCGTTGCCGCTCCGCCGACCAGCACCACGCCGCCGGCCGCCTGGATCAGACTGTTGAGCAAGGCCTGCATGGCGAAGGTGTTCTGGAAGACGGTCGCGAAGTTGGACAATGTGAAGGGCGAGGGGATCGCAAGCCCGAGCTCGGCGCGGGCGTTGAAGGGTGCGAAAACGAACCAGACGAGCGGCAGCGCAAAGACCGTGCCGAGGAAGGTGGCGGCGGCCGAGAAGATCGTGCGCCGAACGAAGATGTTGGGAGCCTTTCGCATCATTCCGCCTCCACCGGCTTCTTGTGGGCAAGGCGGAGATAGACGAGCGCGAATGCCAGGTTGATCAGCATGATGACGACGCCGACGGCGGCACCCTTTCCGAACTCGAAGTCCTTGAAAGCGACCCGGTAGGTGTAGATCGACAGGATCTCGGTGCGATAGGACGGCCCGCCATGGGTGAGCAGGAACGGCGTGAAGACGTTGAAGGTCCACATGGTGATGAGAATGAGATCGGTCACCACATGGCCGCGGATCAAGGGCAGCGCGATGTCGCGCAGTTTCTGCCAGGAGGTGGCGCCGGCAACGTCGGCCGCCTGGAAATAGCTCGGCGGGATCGACTGGAAGGCCGAGTTGAACAGCATCATCGAGAAGGCCGCACCCCGCCAGGTGTTGAAGAACACGATCACCCAGAAGGGCTGCTGCAAAAGCCAGTCGCCGGGTGGCAGGCCGAGGCCGCGCAGGATCATGTTGAGCGTGCCGTTGTCGTAATCGAGGAAGGCGAACCAGGCAAAGCCGATCACCACTTCCGGCAGGATCCAGGCGGCGATGACGGCCGTCTGCAGGAAGGATTTGAGCGTCGGCGTCACCGACTGGCTGAGCCAGGCAAGCAGCAGTCCCAAAAGCGCCTGACCGATCAAGGCCGAGAGCAGCACGAACTGGATCGTCAGTATCAGCGAGAAGCCGAACTGGCCGCGGGTGAAGAAGGTCGCCGGATTGAAGAGCGCGACGTAGTTCTGCAGCCCGACAAAGTCCGGATCGACGGCCGTCCGCCCGAGCAGCGTCCGGTTGGTGAAGGAAACGAAGATCACCCAGAAGAAAGGGATGATGACGAACACCCCGACGAGGGCCGAGGCCGGTGCCAGGAAGAGCGCGCCGGCGCGCGTCGAAAGCAGAGAGAATGTCTTCATGCTGATGTCATGGCCCTTATCCTGGATCGGGCACCCGGCAGGCAAACCTGCCGGGTGATCTGGTCGCGGGGTCGGCTGCAGGATGGCGGCGCTTTCGCGGCCGCATCCCGCCGCTTTCCTTAGAGCGTGCTGACGGTGTTTTCCTCGCCGACGATGGCGATGACGGCTGCCTTGTACTGGGCCATCGCATCCTCGGGCGAGAGTTCGCCGGAGACGACGCTTTCGGTCATGCGCTGGATCTCGGTCGAGACCTTGTTGTAGTTGGCGTCGTTCGGACGCGCCGTGGTGATCGGCAGCAGCGTCGTCGCCGTTTCCGTCAGGAACGGCGAGTTCGGGATCGCCACGTCGTCGCGGATGCGGATCGCCGGCTGGATTTCCTGGAACGCGTCGAGCTGTTCCTTGCTGTTCATGAACGAGAGCAGCGCCCAGGATTCGGCAGGCGCGTCCGTATGCGGATTGATGACGAAGCCGGTGCCGCCGGACATCGTGACGAAGTCCTGGCCGCGCAGGCCCTTGCCCGGTGCCGTGGCGGGCATCTTCTTCCAGGTCATGGTGTTGTCGCGATCGGCGACGGCGAATTCGGCGCCCGGTGCGGTCACAGAGCGGTAGAACCAGTCGCCTTCCACCAGCATCGCGGTCTTGCCGTCGCGGAAGTTGGCGAAGGTGCGGTTGCGGCCGTCGGCCAGAAGCTGGGCGCGCTGGTCGCCGAGTTTGTCGTCGACATAGATGGTCTTGTAGAGCTTCAGCGTGTCGAGGATGCCCTGGCTCGAGACGATATATTTGCCGCTGTCGTCGGTGACCTGCTCGCCGGTTCCGAGCAGCGCCATCCAGTAGCCCTGCATGGTCGTCGCCTCGCCCATGGAGACGCCGGCGTTCAGCTGCAGCGGGAAACTGTCAGGTGCTGCCGCCTTGATCTTGCGGGCGGCATCGAGCAGTTCCTCCCAGGATTTCGGCTGCCAGTTGTCGGCATCGAGCCCGGCCGCCTTGAACAGGTCCTTGCGCACGAAGATCATCCGGGCATCCGTGCCGAGCGCAATGCCGTAAGGCTTGCCCTGGTAGCTCATCAGCGCCTTGGTGCCGTCGGAAATATGCTGCCAGCCATCCCACTTGGCAGCGTCGGGGCCGGCTACCTCCTCGAGCGACTTCAGGAGATTGCCCTGCACGAAGCTCGGGATCAGGAAGCCGTCAAAGCCCGAGACGTCCGGGCCGGCGCCGGTCGAAAAGTCGAGCGCGAGTTGCTGCGTCAGTTGCTCGTCCTCGCCGCCGAACTGGGTGAGCTTGACGGTGACGTCCTTGCCTTCGGCCTTCATTTTCTCGGTGAAGGCCGGAATGACCTTGTTCTCGATCCATTCGGCCATGCCGCTGTTCACGCCGCCGATGACGCAGCGGCAGGTGATGTTGAGTTCGGTGGCGCTCACGGGTGCTGCAATGGCAATGGCCGCTGCGGCGCCGAGCAATAGGGAATGAAACCTGGTGCGCATGTTTTCTCCTCCCGGTGGTCCTTTTGAAGACCCGATGTCTGGTGCGACGGTCCGGCCCTCCTCCAGGTCCGGCGTCTCGACGGATCAAGAATGAACACGCTTTCATTTTTGTCAACACGATCCAAGCGTTCTTTTTGCAATATTTGCTGGAACGCTTATTCCGCTTGACGAAATCCCCGCATTGCCCTCATCTGTGAATGAACACGTTTTCATTTTGTGACGGATAGATGAACGATCGCGCCGACAAGAAGACTGCAAGAGCCACCGCGGACCAGGTGGCGCGCGAGGCCAATGTCTCCCGCGTGGCGGTGTCCCGCGCCTTCAATCCGAACGCGTCGTTGAAGCCGGAAAAGCGGGATCGCATTCTCCAGGTGGCGCGCGCGCTGAACTATACGCCCGACATGGCCGCGCGCTCGCTGGTGACAGGCCGCTCGCATCTCGTCGGCATGATCGTGCCAGATGTCTGCAGCCCCTGGGAGAGCCAGGAGATCGATGCGCTGACCACGGCGTTGCAGGCGGAAGGCTTCGCGACGCTGCTTTTCAAGGCCAAGGCCGATTTCAGCATGGACCCACGGCTGCTCACCTACATGCGCGGCTTCAACCCGGATTCGGTGATCGCCTTTACCGAGAACATCCTGCCGGATGTGCTGTGCAGCTTTCTCGATCGCGCCGTGCCGATCTACGTCATCTACGACGACGTCAAGCAGTTCGCAGGTGCTGCCTCCGGCACGCTTTACGACCGGCTGCTCGTCCGGCAGAAGAACGGCATCGAGCAGGCGGTGGCGCTGCTGCAGGGCTATGGCGCGCGCCGGATCGCCTATCTCGGCGGCAAGGCGCAATCGCTTGCCAATGCCGAGCGCGAACGCACGCTCAGGGAGACGCTTAATGAGCGCGGCATGGACCCGCCGGTCGTGCTTGCCGGCGACTACACCTATGACACCGCCTACCAGGCGACGCTCGATCTCTTCCGGATCGGCGAAGGGGCCGACGCGATCTTTGCGGCCAACGACGTCGGCGCCTTTGGCGCGATCGATGCGCTGCGCCACGAACTTGGCCTGTCCGTGCCTGACGACGTCAAGGTCGTCGGCTTTGACGACATCCCGCAGGCGCACTGGAAGAGCTACAACCTCACCACCGTGCGCATCGACCTCGAGGAGCGCGTGCGCGCGCTCGTGCGCCTGATCCTGATGCGGCTTCGCGCACCCGATGCCGCGCCGCTTACCGAAACACTCAATACCCGCTTGATCGTGCGGGGCACCGTCGGCTGAAGGTAGTGACCATGACCGAAAAGCGCATCCACGTCGTCTTCAAGACCCATCTCGATATCGGCTTCACCGATCACGCCGAGAAGATACGGCAGCAATATCACGAGCGCTTCATTCCGCAGGCGATCGACACCGGTGCGCACTTCTACAACGAGAACCCGGAAGAACCGCTGTTCGTCTGGACGACTGGCGCTTGGTTGATCTGGGACCACCTGAATTCACGCTCGAAGGAAGAGGTTGCCCGGCTCGAGCAGGCGATCGAGCGGGGCCTGATCCGCTGGCATGCGCTGCCATTCACCACCCATACGGAACTGATGTCGCCCGACCTCTTCAAGGCGGGGCTTTCCTATGCGCAGGAACTCGATCGCCGCTTCGGCCTGAAGACGATGGCCGCCAAGATGACCGACGTGCCCGGCCATACGCTCGGCATGGTGCCCTTGCTTGCCGAAGCCGGCATTCGCTTCCTGCACATCGGCGTCAACTCGGCCTCGCCGCCGCCGGAAATCCCTGACGTTTTCCGTTGGCGGGCGCCCGGCGGCGAAGAAATCGTCGTCATGTATCAGCGCTCCTACGGCGAGACCTACTTTCCGGAGGGCCTGTCGGACGGGCTGAGCTTCGCCCATACCAGCGACAATATCGGCCCGCAGAGCGTGTCGCAGACGGCGGAAGCCTATCGCGAGATCCTGAAGCATGAGCCGGGCGCGACCGTCCGTGCCGCGACGCTCGAGGATTACGGCGCGCTGATGTGGCACGCGCGCGAACGTTTCCCCGTCGTGGAGAAGGAACTCGGCGACAGCTGGATCCACGGCAGCGGCAGCGACCCGGAAAAGATCGCCCGCTATCTCGCACTGCAGCGGCTTTACGACGGCTTCGCCGAAGAGCGGTTGACGGCAAGCCGGCAGGCGTTCGGACGCAAGCTGGCGCTGGTGGCCGAACACACCTGCGGCGTCGACATCAAATCGTTCCTGCGCGACGAAAGGGCCTGGGCGCGGCCCGCTTTCAAGACCGCGCGCGAAACGGACCAGCGCTTCCAGTACACCGAGGCCTCTTGGGCCGAGCAGCGCGCCTATCTCGACCAGGCCCTGTCCGAGCTCGACGGTGAGGATGCCGTGCGCGCGGCAACGGCGCTGGTCGAGCTTGCCGCGCCGCCGCGTCCCGAGCCCGTGAATTCTGCCGGTCGGCTGCAGGTGGGCGGCTGGATCATCGACCTTGATCCGGCAACAGGCGATGTGATCGCCTTGACCGCGCCGGACGGCCGGACCGTGCGAGGTGCCAACGGCTCGCTGATCGCCTACCGCTACGAAAGCTATGATGCCGGCGACGTGCGGCGTCACATGGACACCTACCTGACGCAATGGATGGACTGGGCTGTGCTTGATCACGACAAGCCCGGTCTTGCCAATGTCGCCGAGGCCCGCTCCCAGACCTATGCTCCGAGGCTTCTCGGAACGACGGCGACATCCATCGTCGCAGAAATGCCGACCGAGGCTGTGGAGCAATTGGGTGCACCGGCCGAAATCGCCATCGACTTTTCCGCCGGCAAGGAAGGCCTCGACATCCGGCTGACGCTCTACGGTAAAAACGCCAACCGCATGCCGGAAGCAAGCTTCCTGTCATTCACGCCGGAGGGTCGGTCCGAGTGGAGCGTGCGCAAGATGGGACTTTGGCACCAGACAGACAATTTCGTTGCCGCCGGCGGCGCCCAGCTCCAGGCGGTCACCGCCGTGCGCGGGCAAACGGAGGATGGCGCAGAACTGACGGTCGCAAACCTCGACACGCCGCTCGTTGCACCGCAGTCATGGCCGTTCATGGCGTTCTGCAAGGATCTGCCCGACTATTCGCAAGGGGTCCGCTTCAACATCCACAACAACAAATGGGGCACGAACTTCCCGATGTGGTGGGGCGGCGACTTCAGCACGCGCTTCAGGCTCGGTCTCGGCGGCCGATGACCAGGGCTCTCAAGCCCCGGAACTGAACGCTATGTCCGGCGCGGCGGCAGACCCGCCTTGTTTCGCTTCCGCTTCGCGGGGCAGATACCAGACATCGACGGGCAGCCTGCGACCGGGCAGCGAGACGTCGTTCTGTGCCTGCCAGTTGGCGGATGGAACGGAAGCGCCGAGGCGCGCCATCAGCGCGGCCGACACCACCAGCGGCGCGTCCAGTGTCTTGGACAGGCTTTCCAGCCGCTGGGCGACGTTGACGGCATCGCCGATGACGGTGAACTCGCTGTGGCAACCGCTGTCGAGCACACCGCCGACCACCTTGCCGTAATGCAGGCCGATGCCGGCGTCGAGCGCCGGATGGCCATTCCGCGCATTGTGGTTCTTCCAGTCGTTGAGGGCATCGACGAGGTCAAGGGCGCAGGCCATCGCCCGGTCGGCGTCGTCGTCCATCGGACGTGGCTGGCCGAACACAGCCATCACGCCGTCGCCGATAAACTTGTCGACCGTGCCGCCGTGCTCGAAGATCGTCTGCGAGACCAGCTGACGATACTCGGCCAGAACGAAGGCGAGTTCGGGGGCGGGCGCGGTCTCGGAAAACCGGGTGAAATCCCGCAGGTCCACGAACATGATCGCCGCATCGCGACGTTCAAGGCCGAGCACGTCGCCCTTTTCCTGCAGGGCCGAGACCACCAGCGGTGAAAAGAACCGGGAGAGGTTCTGGCGTCGTTGATCGGCCTTCAGCGCCTCCTTGCGGGTGCGATCGTGATCGCGCGCAAGAAGATAGATGGCAAAGGCGGTGAAACCGAAGCTGACGGTGAGCCCGAGGTCCTGGTTGAAGAACGACCCGATCAGCGACCACGTTCCGGCAGCCTGGTGCCGCGCGGCGGTTGTCGCGAGCATGGCGACCCAGGCGGTCAGCACAATGCCTGAGAAGATCAGCACCAGCCGCCGCTCGAGTTTCAGTCCGACATGGACGAGCAGGATGAAGGCGACGACGAGGCTTGTGGTCGTCAGATTGTGGTTTTCGGTGACCGGCCCGGCGAGAATGTGCGCCGAAAGCAAAAGCGCGACCAGGAGTGCGTCGAGTACGACGAAGAAGGTCTTCAGCCAGGATCGCCCGGGAAGAAAGCGCGCCGTCGCCACCGAGGCGACACTGATGGCGAGATAGCTGGCGACGACGATCCAGTGCATCTGCTCGGCGCCTTCGTTGCCGCCAAGCAGGAGGTTTGCAAGCAGGATCGAAAAGGCGACGAAACGCAGTACGATCGACCGCATCTCGCGGGCGAAATCCCATTGGGGGTGCAGTGAAGACGTCATGCGTGTCGGCCCTGAGATCTGAAACATCCTGACCCTGACCACCATGACCTTGCTATCGACTGTCTGCGTTGTTGACAGTCGATTCGCGTCTATTCTGTGGCGCTTACGCTTGCGTCTCGCGCGTTGGGCACTCCGGGTTCTAGGGGTTACAACGCTGGTAAGGTCAAGGGGTACGCGTGCCGCCGGCCTCTGCGCGGCAAGGGCGAGGGCGGTACGGTCAGGCGTTATGCGTTGAGTTCGGCGCCTTCCACTGCGCGCGTCGAATCTTCACGCCGTGTCGCCAGCCAGAAGATCAGCGCAACGAGGCTGATCGATGCGCCCATCATACAGACGCCATTCCAGCCCGCATGGGCGTAGGCAATTGTCGAAAACGAGGATCCGGCGGCACTGCCGATCGAGTAGAACAGCATATAGGCGGCGGTCAGCCGGTTCTGCGCCTCGGGGCGGACACGGTAGATTATCGCCTGGTTGGCGACGTGCACGGCCTGAAGCCCGAAGTCGAGGATCAGCACGCCGACGACAAGCCACAGGATCGAGTGCTGCAAGGCGGCAATGGGCAACCATGCGAGCAGCATGAGCACGAGCGCAACGCCCGTCGTCGCCTGGCCAAAGCCGCGGTCGGTCCATTGGCCAGCGCGCGACGCGGCCAGCGCCCCGGCGACGCCGGCAAGGCCGAAGAGGCCGACCTGGCTGTGCGAAAGGGAGAACGGCGGCGCGCTGAGCGGCAGGACGAGCGGCGTCAGCAGCGTCGTGATATCGGCAAAGATCAGCAAGGCGAGCACGCCGCGGACGCGCAGCACCGGCACGTCGAGGATCAGCTTGAACGTGGAAGCGACGAGACGGACATATCCGAGCCTTTCCGTTGTCCTGGCCTGCCGGGGCAGAAGCCTGAAAAGCAGGGCGGCGATCAGGAGCGTGAGCAGGCTCGAAAGGAGATAGACCGATCGCCACCCCCAGAGATCGGTGAGGAAGCCGGCGACGGCCCGCGCGGACAGGATGCCGATGACGATGCCGCTGGTGACGAAGCCGACCACCCGCCCGCGCTCGTTCGGGTGCGACAGGCTGGCCGCATAGGCAACGAAGGCCTGCGTCAGGACGGCGAGCAGTCCGACGGCGGCGATCGAAGCCATCAGGACAGCCGCACTGTTTGAGAACGACACCAAGCCAAGTGCGGCCGCGGAAAGCAGCGACTGGACGAGAATGACGCGACGGCGGTCGAAGAGGTCGCCGAGCGGCACGAGGAGGATCAGGCCGAGCGCATAGCCGATCTGCGTCGCCCCGACGATCAGGCCGGCGCCGGTCCGCGAGAGGCCGAGGTCATCTGCCATGACGTCGAGCAGGGGGTGGGCGAAATAGGCATTGGCGACGGCAAGGCCGGCGGCAAGGGCAAACAGCGTCAGCATCGGGCGCGTCAGCGCGTGGCCGGTGACCTCAGGACGCACGTCATCGTTTGCGGGGCCGCCCGGCGCCGCAGAACCTCTTCCATCCATGGACTTCTTCCTTAGTTTGGTTTTATAATGAAACTAATTTGAAGATTGCCGATTTGGTTTCGTTATGCAACCAAAATTTCGGCTATGAAAAGGAACGCCTGCATGGTGGCGCGCACACGGCTGAAAGGCGACTATTGCCCGAGTGCCCGGTCTCTGGACGCGATCGGGGACTGGTGGTCGCTGCTGATCGTGCGCGACGCGTTCGACGGCGTCTGCCGTTTCAGCGACTTCCAGAAGAGCCTCGGCATCGCCAAGAACATCCTGACGGACCGCCTGAAGACGCTCGTGGAGCGCGGCATCTTCGAAACGGTTCCGGTCGGCGAGGGCAAGGTGCGTGTCGAGTACCAGCTGACGGCGATGGGCCGCGACCTGTTTCCGGTCATGGTCGCGCTGCGCCAATTCGGCGAGCGGCATCTCTTCACGCCGGACGAACAGCATTCCCAACTGGTAGAAAAGCAAACGGGTCTGCCCGTGCGGCTCGACATCCGTACGCAGGACGGCCGGCCGATCGATGCAGCGGAAACGGTTATTCTCAAGGTGGCCGAGGACTGACCTCGCGCGGTCTTAAAGGCCTGCCAGTCCACGCGGATGATCTTCACCACGCCTCAGTGGTCTTGCGCCGTGGGATGACCTGACGATCGGCGAAATCGGCTCCAGATTGCGCGGAACGCGTGGCGTACCAGCATCGATCGTGGTGGCACCCTGTGGAACTTCCTCTTTGCCCCCGGCACCTACGTAGAATGACGTATGTGCAGTGCAGCAAGACTGCCCGATGATCCCTCGAAGCAGCGGCCAAAAGCACGAAGCCGCACTGCTTCAAGAACGAGAGGGGTTCAATCAGATGACTATCAGGGCAAGCATCACCGGCGCATTCCTCGCAGCCGTCCTTTCGACGACGGCATTCAACGGCGCTTTTGCCGCCGACGACACGATCAAGGTCGGCATCCTGCACTCGCTCTCCGGCACCATGGCGATCTCCGAGACGACGCTCAAGGATGCCATGCTGATGCTGATCGACGAGCAGAACAAGAAGGGCGGCCTGCTCGGCAAGAAGCTCGAAGCCGTCGTCGTCGATCCGGCGTCCGACTGGCCGCTCTTTGCCGAAAAGGCCCGCGAGTTGATCTCGGTCGACAAGGTTTCGGCCGTTTTCGGCTGCTGGACGTCGGTCTCGCGCAAGTCGGTGCTGCCGGTGTTCGAGGAGCTGAATTCGATCCTGTTCTATCCCGTCCAGTACGAGGGTGAGGAAAGCCAGCGCAATGTCTTCTACACCGGTGCTGCCCCGAACCAGCAGGCGATCCCGGCCGTCGACTACCTGATGGAGAACGAAAGTGTCGAGCGCTGGGTGCTGGCCGGCACCGACTATGTCTACCCGCGCACGACCAACAAGATCCTCGAAGCCTATCTCATTTCCAAGGGCGTGAAGCCCGAGGACATCATGATCAACTACACGCCGTTCGGTCATTCGGACTGGCAGACGATCGTTTCCGACATCAAGAAGTTCGGCTCGGCCGGCAAGAAGACGGCTGTCGTGTCGACCATCAACGGCGACGCCAACGTCCCCTTCTACAAGGAGCTGGCCAACCAGGGCGTCAAGGCCGAGGATATTCCGGTCGTTGCCTTCTCGGTCGGCGAAGAGGAACTCGCCGGTCTCGATACCACGCCGCTCGTCGGGCACCTGGCCGCCTGGAACTACTTCCAGTCCGTCGACACCCCGGCCAACGCCGAGTTCATCAAGACGTGGAAGGCCTATACCAAGAACGACAAGCGCGTGACCAACGACCCGATGGAGGCGCACTACATCGGCTTCAACATGTGGCTGAAGGCGGTCGAAAAGGCGGGCACCACCGATACGGACAAGGTTCTTGACGCGATGATCGGCGTCTCCGTGCCCAACCTTTCGGGCGGCTACTCGACGATGATGCCGAACCACCACATCACCAAGCCGGTGCTGATCGGCGAAATCCAGGGTGACGGCCAGTTCGAGACCGTCTGGGAAACCCCCGGCCTCGTCGTCGGCGACGAATGGTCCGACTACCTGCCGGACTCCCAGGACCTGATCTCCGATTGGCGCGCGCCGATGTCGTGCGGCAACTTCAACGTCGCCACCGGCAAGTGCGGCGGCAAGGGCTCCTGATTTCAGCACCTAATCTTAAACCGGGCGGGCTCCCCGCCCGGCCAGTGCTTGCATGACGATACCCTAGGCAAGCATGCCCTTCGTTCGGCGGCGCGCACGAGCGAAGGGCACCTGCTTGGGGCCATGACGGGTTTTCCATGCGCGACATGGCAGCACCCGAACGAGGGGCCAATGTACCGAACACTGCAAATCCTGTTTGTTGCCCTCTGCCTGTTGATATCGGGCCATGTGGTCGGGCTCCGTGCGGCGGAAGACCTCGCAGCGCTGGTCGATCAACTCGGCGCCGCGAAGCTCTCCGAGATGGATGATCGCATCGCGGCGCTCGCAAAGACCGGCGATCCGAAGGTCATTCCGGTTCTTGAGGCACTCGGCGAGGGCGAACTCTATCAGCGCAAGTCCGATGGCAAGGTATTTCTCGTCAAATCGGGCGGGGCCGACCTTGAGCTGGTCGACCCTGTGACCGGGGCGGATGCGGGCGCGGCGCCGAAGGCGGCACTGCAGAAGATCAAGGTCAACAACGCGGTGCGCCGCGCGGTGCGAAGCGCGCTTGGCGGCCTGACGCTCTTCAGCGACGACGCCGGGGCCCGCCTGAAGGCGGCGCAATCGATGCTGCAGGCGCCGAATGCCGATGCGCTCGACGCGATCGAGACGGCGCTTGCTTCCGAAAGAGATACGACCGTGCGCCAGGTGCTGGACGAGGCGCGCGCCGTGACGCTTCTTCTGTCCGATCGATCGGACGACGAGAAGCGCCGGGCAATCACTCTTCTGGCCGAGGGCAGCGGGCGCACCGGGCTCGCGGTTCTGACGTCGACGCTGGCGAGCGCCGATGCCTCCCTCAAGGCCGACATCGAGGCGGCGATCGACCGGATCGAACAGCGGGAGGCGTTCTGGAACGCCGGCCAGAACGTCTGGTACGGCATGTCGCTCGGCTCCGTCCTGCTCTTGGCGGCGATCGGGCTTGCGATCACCTTCGGCGTCATGGGCATCATCAACATGGCCCATGGCGAGATGGTCATGCTTGGTGCCTACACCACGTTCCTCGTGCAGGAGGTCATAAGGAGCTCCTATCCCGGCCTGTTCGACTGGTCGCTGGCGATTGCCCTGCCGCTTGCCTTTCTCGTCACCGGCTTCGTCGGCCTTGTGATCGAGCGCGGCGTTATCCGTTTCCTTTACGGCCGTCCCTTGGAAACGCTGCTTGCCACCTGGGGCATCTCGCTGATCCTGCAACAGGCGGTGCGCTCGATCTTCGGGCCGACCAACCGCGAGGTCGGCAACCCGTCGTGGATGTCCGGCGCCTTCGAGTTTGGCGGTCTGACGATCACCTGGAACCGGCTGTGGATCATCGTCTTTGCTCTGGCGGTGTTTGCTGCGCTGCTTTTCCTGCTCAAGAAGACGTCGATGGGCCTTCGCATGCGGGCCGTGACCCAGAACCGGCGCATGGCGTCGTCCATGGGCATTCGCACCCCCTGGGTCGATGCACTGACGTTTGCCCTCGGCTCCGGCATTGCCGGCATAGCCGGCGTGGCGCTGTCGCAGATCGACAACGTTTCCCCCAATCTCGGGCAGGGCTACATCATCGACAGCTTCATGGTCGTGGTCTTCGGAGGCGTCGGCAACCTCTGGGGCACGCTCGTTGGCGCCTTTTCGCTCGGCATCCTCAACAAGTTCCTCGAGCCCTATGCCGGCGCGGTGCTCGGCAAGATCCTGGTCCTGGTGCTGATCATCCTCTTCATCCAGAAGAAACCGCGCGGCCTCTTCGCGCTCAAGGGAAGGGCGGTGGACGCATGATCCTCTCGTTTCTGATGAAGTCGCTGGACCGCAGCATCGTCCTTGTCGTGGCCATCCTCCTTGGACTGGCCGTGCTCGTGCCGGCGCTCAATCTCCTGACATCGCCTGACCATCCGCTGCACGTGCCGACCTATCTGGTGTCGCTGTTCGGCAAATACCTGACCTATGCGCTGCTTGCGCTTGCGCTCGATCTCGTCTGGGGTTTCTGCGGCATCCTTTCGCTCGGGCACGCGGCCTTCTTCGCGCTCGGCGGCTACGCGATGGGCATGTACCTGATGCGCCAGATCGGGGCGCGGGGCTCCTATGGCAATCCGCTGCTGCCGGATTTCATGGTATTCCTCAACTGGAAGGAGCTGCCCTGGTTCTGGCAAGGCTTCGACATGTTCTGGTTTGCGGCCCTGATGGTGGTGCTGGTGCCCGGCCTGCTCGCCCTTGTTTTCGGCTGGTTCGCCTTCCGCTCGCGCGTCAACGGCGTCTACCTCTCGATCATCACCCAGGCGATGACCTATGCGCTGCTGCTCGCCTTCTTCCGCAACGACATGGGCTTCGGCGGCAACAACGGGCTTACGGATTTCAAGGACATCCTCGGCTTCAACATCCAGGCGGACGGAACGCGGGCCAGCCTCTTTGCCGCTTCAGCGCTGATCCTGGCGCTCTGCCTGATCCTGACGTCCGCGATCGTCCGGTCCAAATACGGCAAGGTCCTGGTTGCGGTTCGCGACGCCGAAAGCCGCACGCGCTTCCTCGGCTACCGCGTCGAGCACATCAAGCTCTTCGCTTTCACCGTCTCGGCGATGATGGCGGGCATTGCCGGTGCGCTCTACGTGCCGCAGGTCGGCATCATCAATCCTGGCGAGTTCGAGCCCGGAAATTCGATCGAGGTGGTGATCTGGACCGCGGTCGGCGGCCGCGGCACGCTGATCGGCCCGATCGTCGGCGCCATCCTCGTCAATGGCGGCAAGAGCATCTTCACCGCCGCCTTCCCCGAATTCTGGCTGTTTGCGCTTGGCGGCCTCTTCGTGCTCGTCACCCTGTTCCTGCCGAAGGGGGTTGTCGGGACAGTCGGCGCCTATTTCTCTCGCCGCCGCGCCGGGCGAAAGGCGCGGGCTGACGAAGCCTCGGACAATCTGGCCGCTGAACCCATGGCCGCGGAGTAACGACATGAACCAGGCAATTGGCCAGAGCAAACCGACAAGCCTGCTCTATCTCGATGGCGTCTCCGTCTCCTTCGATGGCTTCAAGGCGCTGAACGCGCTCTCCTTCGTCATCGAACCAGGGGAACTGAGGGCGATCATCGGTCCGAACGGCGCCGGCAAGACGACGATGATGGACATCATCACCGGGAAAACGCGTCCGGACGAAGGACAGGTCTTCTTCAAGGGCGAGATCGACCTGACGAAAAAGGACGAGGCGGAAATCGCTTCGCTCGGCATCGGCCGCAAGTTCCAAAAGCCGACGGTGTTTGAAAGCCATACGGTCTGGGACAATCTCGAACTGGCACTCAACCGCAGGCGCGGCGTGTTTTCGACGCTCTTCTACCGGCTGACCGTCGAGGACAAGGCGCGCATCGAGGAGATCCTTTCGACAATCCGCATGTCGTCGCGCAGCAGCGATCTTGCCGCCAATCTATCGCATGGCCAGAAGCAATGGCTGGAGATCGGCATGCTGCTTGCGCAAGAGCCGGAACTGCTGCTCGTCGACGAGCCCGTGGCGGGCATGACCGATGCGGAAACCGCCGAGACGGCCGTTCTGCTCAAGGAAATCGCCAAAACCCGTTCCGTCGTCGTCGTCGAACACGACATGGGCTTCATCCGCGAGCTCGGCGTCAAGGTCACCTGCCTTGCCGAAGGTTCGGTGCTGGCCGAAGGCTCGATCGACTTCGTCAGCAGCGACCCGAACGTGATCGAGAACTATCTTGGCCGGTGATGGTCGAAGCCGTAAATCTCTGAGGAGGAGCCGCCATGCTCAGCGTCGAAAACGTCAATCTTCACTACGGTGCCGCGCAGGCGCTGCGCAACGTGTCGATCACGGCCGAGATGGGCAAGATCACCTGCGTGCTCGGACGCAACGGCGTCGGCAAATCGAGCCTGCTCAGGGCGATCACCGGCCAGCATCCGGTCAGCGCCGGCGCGATCGGCTTCAACGGCGTCGCACTCGCCGGCATGGCGCCCTATCGTCGGGCAAAAGAAGGTATCGGCTACGTGCCGCAAGGACGTGAGATCTTCCCGCTGCTGACGGTCAGGGAAAATCTCGAGACCGGCTATGCGCCGGTGAAGCGCGGAGACCGCTCGATACCCGAGGACGTCTTCAATCTGTTTCCGGTCCTGCGCTCGATGCTCGGGCGCCGCGGCGGCGACCTCTCCGGCGGCCAGCAGCAGCAACTGGCGATCGGCCGGGCGCTGGTGACACGTCCGAGGATCCTGGTGCTCGACGAGCCGACCGAGGGCATCCAGCCTTCGATCATCAAGGATATCGGCCGGGCAATCCGCTACCTCCGGGATTCGACCGGCATGGCGATCCTGCTCGTCGAGCAATATCTCGATTTCTGCCGCGAGCTGGCAGACCACGTCTACATCCTCGACCGGGGCGCTGTGGTGCACGAAGGCGCGCCGGAAACGCTGGATACGGCCGAGGCCCGCCGGCATCTCACCGTATAGGCGCTGGTGCCGGGCCGCGGATCGTTACCGAAGCTTCGACAATCGCTTGTGTTTGCTCGAAGGTGAGGTCGTTCTCGAAGGCCAAGTCGTTGCGGGCGTCGGGCAAAAAAACGCTCCATGGCCGGAGAAAATCGCCCCGTGCCATAAAAGCGCCTACTAAAATCACTAAATCTATACAGTAACTGACGTAATTTGTTGAGAATGTCGCAGTTTGGGTGTAGGACATCCTAAGCGAAAGAGTGCGGCCGTCACAACCCGTTACCTCCGGTGAATGCCGCAGGAAGCGGAATTGTGGCGGCCTTCCTTGTTCAGGAAAGCGAAGTGAGATGTTGACCAAAAAAGGAAAATACGGGCTCAAGGCCCTTGTCGACCTGGCTCAACTGGAGCCCGGGGAGACCGCCTTCATCACCGAGATCGCCACGCGGAACAATATTCCGAAGAAGTTCCTGGATGCGATCCTGCTCGAATTGCGCAATGCCGGCATCCTGCGCTCGAAGAAGGGACCGGGCGGCGGCTACTCGCTGTCGCGGCCGGCCTCCGACATCCGCATCGGACAGGTGATCCGCACGCTCGACGGTCCGCTGGCGCCGATCCGCTGCGCCAGCCGTACGGCGTTCGAGGCCTGTGACGACTGCGCCGATCCGGTCAACTGTCATGTGCGCAAGTCGATGAGCGACGTGCGCGATGCCATCGCATCGATCCTCGACAACATGACGCTGGCGCAATTTGCCGCCAACGACAACGCGTCGGAAATCGTCGCGCTGCGCGACGTGGAAGCCGGCTGATTTTTCAGGCAACACCGGGGGCGAGGCTCATAAACGCCTGATGATGGCAGCGGCGGCCGGCGGCGCGATGACCTCCAGCAGCCGCAACAATCGCGCCTTTCCGACGTGAATACGGGTCTTGCCGGGCTCGATGGCTGCAAGGATCGCGGTGGCCGCCTCGCTCGCGCCGATCTTGCCGCTGCCCCGGCCTGACGTCATGGGGGTGTCGACGAGCGGCAGGACGATATCGACCACCCTGACTGAGCTCGCCCCACACCGGAGGGCCAACGCGTCCGAGAACATGCGCAGCCCGGCCTTCGTGGCGCTGTAGACCGCGGAGGTTGTCTTCGGGTAGCGCGCGAGCGCCGTGCCGACATTGACGATGACGAACGGGCGCCCGACCCTCTTCGGAAGCAACAGGCGCGACAAGAGCATCGGTGCCAGGAGGTTGGTCTCGACTTCGGACGCGATCTCGTCGATGCCATAGCCCGGGTCGTCGAACCGGACATTATGCTGGATTGCCGCGTTGTTGATAAGGCCGTCTGTCACGTCGTCGTCCGCGAGTTCAGACGCCCATGCGATAAGCGCGGCTCGGTCGCGCAGGTCGAGCGCAAAGGTTTCGATCCGCCGGTCTCTGAGCGCCAGATCCTCTAGCCGCTCCCTGTCGCGACCAACCGCGATGACATCGTATCCCGCAGACGCCAGTTGCAGTGCGATTTCCCGGCCTATCCCGGAACTTGCCCCGGTGACGACATAGCGTGCCATATGATCTATTCCCATTGGTTGCGACTTGAGCGTGCAACGGGAGGACGGCGATGGCATTAACCGAGGTTAAGAGCGGAGCGGCAATTTCGCTGTTCGAGCGCATCGCCGGACATTCGCTTGCGCAGGCAGATCGTCTTGTAGACGCGGTCCAGATCCGCAGCGTGAAACCCGGAGAAACGGTTTTCCATCAGGACGAGCCGCATCCGTTCATCTATGTCATCGACCGAGGCCTGGTGAAATTGACCTATCTTGGCGCCGAAGGGGACGAATGGATCAAATCCTTCGCCGTCGAGGGGCGGCTTTTCGCAAGCCTCTCGGCCCTTGTGCCGGCGGGACGTGCGACCTTCTCGGCGGTGGCGATCGAGAGCAGTCGCCTCGAAAGGATCCCGTTCGCAACGCTCGAAGCACTGGCGGACACCGATCTTGGCTGGTCGCGGATGATCCGCAGTGCGCTGATGATGCTTGCCGAGCGTAAGGAACGCCGCGAGCGCCAGTTCCTGACGCTTGCGCCCGAGGAACGCTACCGGGCGCTGCTTGTCGAGGAGCCGGACGTGGTCGCCCGCGTGCCGCAGAAGGACCTCGCGAGCTATCTCGGCATCACGCCGGTCGGTCTCAGCCGCATCGCCAGCCGCGTTCGAGCCCAGGGCCGGGGCCAGGCTTAACCCGGGTTAATGCGCGCTGCCGGACAACGCGCGATACCAGCCGCCGTTCAGATAACGGAGGCACATCTTGACCGGACAACAGACGACATCCGATTTCATGCTTTTCCTGCGATCCTGGGCGACGCGACCGCTGGAGGTCGCAGCGATTGCACCGTCGAGCACGCGTCTTGCCAGGGCCATGACCACCGAGATCGGCCGTTCCTCCGGCCATGTGCTGGAGCTTGGTCCGGGAACCGGCGCCTTCACGCGTGCTCTGCTGAGAAACGGCGTAACCGAGAACGACCTGATCCTGGTGGAGCGCAATCCGGTCTTCGCCGCGCTCCTGCGCAGGCGCTATCCCGGCGCGACAATGATCGAGGGCGACGCGCAGCACCTGAACCTGCCGGTGGCAGGGTCGGTCGGGGCGGCGATCAGCGGTCTGCCCTTGCTCTCGATGCCCAAGCAGACGGTGCGGGACATTCTTTCGGCTGTCTTCCAACACCTGGCGGACGGCGCCAGCCTGTTCCAGTTCACCTATGGACCGCGATGCCCGATCCCGCCGCAACTGCTTATCGAACTCGACCTGGAAGCGTCGTTCCAGCGCTGGGTGCCGCTCAACTTGCCGCCCGCCAGCGTCTATCGTATCGGCCGGCGGCCAGCGAAACCTGAGATTTCAGGCACTTTGGCATAGACGCCACTGCCCACGCTGTGTCGGGACGCGGGGGTAGGACTTTCTCGTGCGTCCCGACAACGCGCAAATCGTTTGCTGTTATTATCCATAGAATAAGTGCACTATTTTGCTTCAATCCATGGAGAGCGGCGGATGAGCAACGTGCATTTCCTCAGGGAACCGACACCGGCGAACCACGAACATAACGAAAGGCGGCGGGACCTGTTTGCCCGCGCCGAAACGCTGTCGCAGGATCTCGCGCGGCGCGGCGCCGAACTCGACCGGCTCGGGGCGCCGCCGCGCGAACAGATCGAGGCGCTGCGCCAGGCAGGCCTGCTGTCGGCGCTGCATGCGCCTGAAGTCGGCGGTGGCGGCTTGAGCTGGGTCGACGGCCTGCGGCTGGTCCGCATCATCGCGCGGGGCGAAAGTTCGATCGGACAGTTGCTCGGCTATCACTATGTCAACAGCCAGTATGTCTATTGGGCCGCCGCCGATCAGAAGCAGGCCTGGGTGCTCGGCGCTGAAACGGTCGAACGCCAGCTCTACTGGGGGGCGGCGGTCAACCCGCGTGATCCCGGGCTCACGCTGGAGCGGCGCGGTGGCCATTATGTGTTGAACGGCCGCAAGACCTTTTCCACCGGGGCGCACGTCTCCGACCGTATCAACGTCAATGCCGCGATCGACGACAAGATCGCCAACTTCGTCGTGCCGACCGACAGGCCGGGCTACATCGCGAATGACGACTGGAACAATATCGGTCAGCGCCTGTCCGACAGCGGCAGCGTCGAGTTCAGGGACTTCCCGGTCTACGAGCGCGATTTCATCCTGCCGCTCGCTGATCCCGCCGATCCGCCGGCGGTAGAGGCGACGTTCAATACGCCGCTGATCCAGCTCGTCTTCGTCAATTTTTATCTGGGCACGGCCGAAGGCGCCCTGGCGTCTGCGCTCGACTACGTGCGCACGACCACGCGTCCATGGGTCACTTCAGGTGTCAGTAGCGCCAGCGAGGATCCCTATATCCTCGAGCGCATCGGCGATCTGCAGGCCTCGCTGAAGGCCTCGGTGGCGCTTGCCGACACGGCCGCAGCCGCCGTCGAGGCGGCCCTTGCGCAAGGTCGCTCGGTGAGTGCAGAGGCGCGGGGCGCTGCGGCCATCGAGGCCTATGCCGCGAAGGTTCACGCCACGCAGGTCTCGCTCGACGTGACGACCAGGGTCTTCGAGCTGATGGGCGCTCGCGCGACCGCCGCCAACCACGGCTTCGACCGCTACTGGCGCAATGTCCGCACCCACACACTGCACGATCCGGTCGCCTACAAGGCGCGCGAAGTGGGTGACTTCGTCCTCAACGGCCGTATTCCAGAGGTCAGTCTCTACAGCTGAGCCTGACGCCACAGGCCTGATTACAGCCGCAAAGAAAATGCCGCGGGGACGTCGCCCCCGCGGCATTTCCTTGACTTCACAATCCTAGGCGGAAATCGCGGCTTCTTGGCTGTGGTCGGAAAGATTGCGATAGCCGGCACCCGGATGGGGCGCTGCAAGCCTCGGACCTGCCCCGAAGAGCTTCTCGCGCAGCGTGCCCTGGCGATAGTCGGTCTTGTAGACGCCGCGCTTCTGCAACTCCGGTACCAGAAGCTCCACCGCATCCTCGAAGCTTTCCGGCGTCACCGCATAGGCGAGGTTGAAGCCGTCGACATCGGTGTCCTCCATCCATTCCTGCATGAGGTCGGCAACCGTCGACGGCGAACCGACGAAAACGGGACCGAAGCCGCCGATGCCGACCCAGTCGGCCATCTCGCGCACCGTCCAGACCCGATCCGGGTCGATGGTTGTGAAGGTCTCGACCGCCGACTGCACGGCGTTGGTGTGGCGGTGGCGGAGCGGTTCGTCCGGGGCGAACTGACCGAAATCGATGCCCGTCCAGCCGGAGATCAGCGCCAGCGCGCCTTCGTAGGAGACGTGGCTGCGATAGTCGTCGAACTTCCTCTTCGCCTCGGCGTCGGTTTCTCCGAGGATCACGGTTTGCAGATTGAAGGCGAGGATCTCGCGCGGGTTGCGACCGGCGCGCGCGGCCGCCTCGCGCACATTGGCGACGTAGCGCTTGAGCACTGTCTTCGATGGTGCGGCGACGAAAATGCATTCGGCATGCTGCCCTGCAAAATCCTTGCCGCGGCTCGATGAGCCCGCCTGATAGAGCACCGGGCTGCGTTGCGGCGACGGCTCGCTCAGGTGAATGCCTGGCACCGTGAAATGCCGGCCGCGATGGTTGATCGGGTGCACTTTTCCGGGATGGGTGAAGACGCCGGATGCCCGGTCGCGAACGACCGCGCCGTCGTCCCAGCTGCCCTCCCACAGCTTGTAGCAGACCTCCAGATATTCCTCGGCCAGATCATAGCGGTCGTCGTGGCGCGCCTGCTGCGCCTGGCCGACATTGAGCGCGCCGCTGTTCAAATAGGAGGTGACGATGTTCCAGCCGACGCGCCCCTTGGTGAGGTGGTCGAGCGTCGAGATCCGGCGGGCAAAGGTGTAGGGGTGTTCGAAGGAAAGCGAGGCGGTCAGTCCAAAGCCCAGGTGCTCGGTCTCATAGGCCATGGTCGGCACGAGTTGCAGGGGATCGTTGACCGGAACCTGCGCCGCGTGGCGAAGGGCCGCGTCGGCATTTTCGTTGAGGACGTCGTAAACGCCGAGCACGTCGGCGATGAACAGGCCGTCGAACCTGCCGCGCTCGAGGGTCTTGGCCAGATGCACCCAGTAGTCGAGGTCCTTGTAGCGCCAGGACTGGTCGCGCGGATGGGTCCAGAGCCCCGGGGACTGGTGGCCGACGCAATTCATGTCAAAGGCATTCAACCGGATTTCGCGGCCCATTTGGCTCTCCTTCGGGCAAGGCTCGGCCCTGCCCGAAGCGTCGCTCACGCTTCAGGCTGCCGGCGTGGGACGGGTGGGATCAAAGCGCGCCGTTCTTCGGCGGTGCGACACCGTTCAGGTGGTAGTTGCCGACGACGTGGTGCTTCCAGCGCACCGGGTCGTGCAGCGTGTGGGTGCGGGCGTTGCGCCAGTGCCGGTCGAGGTTGAGGCCGATCCGGGTCGAGGCTGTGCCTGCAAGCTCGAACAGCGTGTTGCTCGCCTCGAGCGCGATCTCCGTCGTGAGCACCTTGGCGGCCGCCACCGCCAGCGTTGCGTCGATGACGCTCTGCTCCGTGCCGTTGACCTGCGCGATGTCGACCTTCTTGCCGGCGCGCTCCAGGATCGCGGTCGCCGCTTCGAGCCGGATGGCAAGCTGGCCGACACGGGCGATGGTCAACGGGTCGTCCGCGGCCCTTTCGACAGCGCTGTCCATCCACGGTCGCGCATGATTGCGGACGAATTCGAGGGTTTCGGCGAAGGCGGCCCTCGCGATGCCGAGATCGATACCGGCGTGGATGATCTGGCCGACGGAGCCGATGGTCGTCGGACGTTCGAAGCCGCGGTGATGTCTGACCACCGCGTCGGCCGCAACATAGACATTTTGCAGCACGGTGGTGCCGCTGCCGGTGGTGCGCTGGCCGAAACCGTCCCAGTCGTCGATGATCTGCAAGCCTTCCGCACCCCGCGGCACGAAGGCCATGGTCAGCTTGTCATTCGCATCGAGCGCGAAGACCACCACCCATTCGGCAAACAGCACGCCGGTGGAGTAGTACTTCCGCCCGTTCAGCCGGAAGCCGGGGCCGTCGGGGCTCAGCCGCGTCTCATAGTCGCCGACGGTCTTGGTGCCGCGCTCGGAAAGCGCGTTGCCGAAGCGGTCGCCGGCGAGTGCCCGGCCGAAGAAATAGGCCTTCTGCTCCTCGGTCCCGTCGATGCGCAGGGCTTCGAGAATGTAGAAGTGGTTCTGGGGGATCTGACCTATCGACGAATCGGCTTCAGACAGGATCGCGGTGATTTCGGCAAGCACGGCGTTCGACACATCGATACCGTCATATTCCGGTGGCACGGTAATGGCGAGCAGACCGGATTGGGCAAGCGCATCGAGCTCATCGAAGGGCAGAATGCGGTCCGTGTCGCGTTCGTTGGCGCTTTTTGCAAACTCGGCGGCAAGCTCACGCGCGATCTGCAGCGCTTCCTCTTCGCTCTCGATCCGGTGTGCCGGGGCCCGTGTTTTCTCGGAAAGCCGCGAAATCGTTCCCATGTGACTGCTCCCTGTCGTTGAGGTGCATATCAGTGAAGTATCTGGCGCTGGCGGGTAAGATAGTATATTCTATAGAAATTATCGATTTGAGTATTTCGTTTCTGTCGAATGAAGGCCCGGTGTTTACCTTCGCGGCTGGATCGGTAAGATCGCACTGGGGGAAGACCACTGCATCCAAGCAGGGACAAGGCGCGCAAGGAGGAGGCGTGCCGATTTCTCGCCAGAAATGACTGCGGCTCAGGGAACCATAACCCGCTTTGCGCATTGCGTCTTGGCCTGCAGTTTAACCCAGTCGCGTGGCCCCAGAGTATCGGCCACCCGGCATGAACACAAACACATGCTGACAGAATTGGCCATTCGCGTTTCCCGGCCTTAACCACTGAAGGAGACACAAATGACGAATTTCCTGCCCGCTCTTCATGAAGGGCATGCCTCCATCACATTGCAGAACCTGTTTCGCGATGCTCTGGAGGCCTACGACGACTGGGGCGCCAACATGCCCGAACCTATCGTTGTCTTCGAAGGCAAGCGCGTCCCCATAAGCGATGTCTTCGACTGGATGAAACCCTGCACCGACATCATGCCGGCAAATCTCATCGGCATCGTGACCGACAGGCTGAACAAGCCTTGGAACGGTGAGGGTCCGCTCGACAAAATGACCGTGTCGACCGCTGCGCGTGTCATGTCGGTGCTGACCCGGCGCCAGCTTCGCGATTTCGGCCGCGGCTCGATCGAGGTCTTTGCCGAACGGTTCAACCATCCCCTGCGCGCAGGGGCCTGATCCCTGCTGATTCAATGATCCCTGGAGAGCGCGTACGCGCGCTCTCTGCCCGCACAGGTTGACAGAATCGACCTGTCGGCGGCACTCCTTCTCGGACCGTTTCACACATCGAGCCGGTCTGGCGCAAGAAGGGGACGAGATTGCGTTTTTCAGATATTCAGCCCCGCCACGTGCTCTGCTTCCTCGGTCCTCCTGGGCGCTTCGCGGAGCTTTGCCGCCTGATCCGGTCGGCGATCGACGCTGCCGCCCCGGGCTTCGAGATCGACGAGACCTTCTCGCAATCGTCGCCGGACGATCGCATGCCGATGTCATTCGACGTTTGCCGGGATCGCGTGCATGCAAATGCGTGGACCGAGGCGGACGAGGATGCCGTGCGCGAGCATGGCTGTGTCATCTACGTTCTTGGCCCGCCGATGACGGCTGAGGATGCGGTGGAGATATCCTCAAGGGCGCTTCGACTGGTCGTTCAGGCGTTGGACAGCGGCGTCATCGCGGCAAAGGGGGAAAGCGCAGGCGTGGCGCATGGGACAGACCGCTGGAGGGAGCTTGGCCGTCAGGCGGAAGAGCAGCGCGGTGCGGCCGAGATCGCCCGCATTTCCCGTCTCGCTTTCAGCAAGCGACCCTTGACCGACGGTGATTTTCTCTTCAGCGTCGGCTTCCATCTGATCGGAATCCCCGAGGTTTTCGTGTCGAAGCGCCTGTCTGGGGATGAACGGGCGTTGAGCGCGATCATCGACGCTGTCGCCGAGGAAGTCATCGCTGAAGGCGTGGATGCGGTTCTCGCCCGCCGTGGCGCGACGTTGCAGCCCGTCGACAGCTATGAAGAGGACGACTTCAAGTACAATCCCTATGGTGCGATCCGCGTGAGCCGGTAGGCGACAGCGGCGCTGTTTCTCGCCTCTTTCGTGGCGGATCGCGTTCCCGTAAACAGGGCAAACAGTTCGAGCGGGTGAGGGCGGCGTGAATTTTCGACAACTGGAAGTACTGCGCACTTTGCTTGCGACCGGATCGACGATCGCTGCCGCCAAAACCATGGGGCTCAGCCAGTCAGGCGTCAGCCGGCTGTTGCAGCAGCTCGAGGAAGAGCTGTCGCTGACGCTTTTCGCCCGTGACAAGGGGCGCCTGATCGCGACGCCGGAGGCGATGAAACTCGCCGAGGATGCCGAACATATCCTGCTCGGCATCGATCGCTTCACCAATCTGGCGCAGGACCTGCGCAGCGGCGCCGTCGGACCCGAGGTCGTGCGCATCGGTCTGCCCAACAGCATGTCCGACAGCTTCGCGCCGGCGATGCTCGCCGATTACGCCCGGGATTTTCCGGGCGTGCGCATCGAGACTTTCTTCGACACCACCGTCGCCATCAGCCGTCTGGTGGAGCAGCGCATCATCGATTTCGGTTTCCTGCGCTACGAGGGGCAGCTGAGCGCCGGCATCGAGATGCAGCCGGTCGCAACCGGTGTCAGCGTCTGCGTGATGGAAGAGGGGCATGCGCTCACGGCGCATGAGACCGTCACGCCGAAGGAATTGCGCGGCGTGCCGTTGATCCTGATCGGCCGGAGGCGGCCGACGCGGGTGATGCTCGACGAGATATTCCGCAAGGCCGGCGTGCCGCAGAAGGTCAAGATCGAGACCCACAGCAACAGTTCCGCCTGCGCCTACGCCGCCTACGGCCTCGGTGTCGCGATCATCAGCAGCTTCTTCGCCAATCTCAACCGCCACCTGCCGATCGAGATCCGGCCGTTTTCGCCGCACCTCACCCAGGATTTCGGCGTCGCCACGGCAGCCGGCGTCCCGCTGTCGCTGGCGGCCCAGGCCATGATCGATTGCCTGAAGCGGCAGGTCGCCGCCGCTCACGTGCTGTAGTCGCAGTCGTTTGCGCCTAGCATCTGCCACCGCTTTTGCGGCGGCCCATCCAACTGGCGCTTGCCGCTACCCGCGCCGAACGGTGAAGTCGCGGACCTCAAGCTCGCCCTTCGGTGCCGCAACATTCAGGCTGTACCAGCGCTTGCTCCAAGTGACCGGCTGCAAGATCTTCCACCTGTAACGTGTGACGACGGCGATGCAGAATGCGCGCGCGATCAGGAGTGCTGCATCCTTGCCCGGACAGGTGCGATCGGTGATTTCAGCCGGTCTGTCATGAACGCCCCTCGGCCAGATGAGCCTTGCGCGCGCTTCGGCATCCTGGAAGCGCTCGGGGCTGAAAAGCCCCGGTTCCGGAAACGCCGCCGGATCGCAATGCGCGAAGGGAATGACGCCCATCAGCCGTTCTCCCTTGGCGATTTCAAATGCTCCGCTTGACGATTCCAGCACCACGTCCTCGTCCGCGCGCCCGAAGATGAAAAACACCGGCGGGTGCTGGCGCAGGATCTCCATGATGAAGGCGTCGACAGCGCCGACACCCGGCGATGAGAAGGGGTCGGTCGATCCCTGGAGCTGTCGTGCGAGCTCGTCGTGAATGTCGGGTCGCATGCTGAGCTCGCCGACGATGGACTTGAACAGGCACTGGAGCCCCAGATAGGAGTTCATGCCGGCGAGAAACGCGACCTGCTTTGCGACGAAGGTCCTGTCGGAAAGCCCGAATTGTCCGGCGAGCTTCATGATCGCGGCGAAACCGTTCGCACCCTCGATGGCGCGTACGTACTCATCATAATACCGCAGCGAGCGCGAATACCGCGTCCATGGAAAATGACGCGCGATGCGCCAGGCGCGGTTGGTGAAGATGTTGTTGTAGATCAACCGTACCTTTGCGGTATCGAACTTCAGATCGAGGAGCCACCTGAGCACGAAATCCATGGCGAAGTCCTCGATCTCGTCCCGCCAGCCGAAGCGGCGAAGCTTCGCCCAGCGCAGCTCGTAGTCGCGCAGAACGTCCTCGAAGACGTCGGGCAGGCTTGCTGCCCGGTGGCGAAGAAGGGCAAAATAGAACGCCTTCGGATTGTCGTGCGGCTCGCCGGTTTCAAAGACGCTGGGCACGACATGGCCCACCAGCGGCCTTGGCGGGATCGCAGTGCCGAATCCATAGTCCTGAACAAAGGGTCTGCTGCCGAAGAGGACGGAAATGGCCTTGTGGTCGGTTGCGATCACCGTTTTCTGGAACAAGGGCGTCCGGAAAACCGTGCTGCCGTGGCGCTGCAGACGGCGTTCAAAGAACTTCTCCCAGCCGCTGAGGACCATGAAATCGGCCAGGTCGATCAGCTTGCCGACAAACGGAATGCCATCGGTGCCGGGAGGCTTGCGAGGACTAGCCATTGTCGGCCTCCGTGATCCCGTCGACGGAGACGAACGCGAAGGGCCGAAAGCGGCCCTCGAACTGCCGAGACGTCGTTGTGATGGTCGATAGGCAAGAAATCAGCCAGGCGCGCATTTTAATGCCCCCTTAGACTACCTCTCTGATCGCATGACAATTAAACTATACGGCGTTAAATTAGACAATTCTGCATTGCAGCATGGCGGGAGAAGCTCCGATGAATGTCGCGGACTGGCTTCGCGCGATTGGCATGGTCAATTACGTCGACGCGTTCGAGGCAAACCATATTGCCGTCTCGCAGCTTGCCGAATTGACTGATGCCGACCTGAAGGAAATCGGCGTTTCAGCGCTCGGCGACCGGCGCGCGATCCTGAAGGCGGCGGCTTCGGGAGGTTCGATGGCGGTAGCCACGGTCCTCCAGACGGAATTCGAATCCTATGCGCCCGCTGAACGGCGGCACCTCACCATTCTGTTTCTCGATATCGTCGATTCCACGGTTCTTGCGACCGCGACCGACCCCGAGACGCTGAGCCTCACCATCGCGCAGTTTCACCGCGTCGCCGCGTCGAAAATCCGATGGCTGGAAGGCTATGTCGCCCAGTCCTTCGGCGATGGGCTGATGGCCTATTTCGGGTGGCCCCAGGCGCATGAAGACGATGCGCAACGGGCCGTTCTTGCCGCCGAGGCCGTGCACGAGGCCCTGCGCGAACTGCAGGATCCGATCGGCAAGAACCTGCGCGCCCGGGCAGGCATTGCCACCGGCTGGGTCGTGCTCGGCAACATCGCCGGCGGTTCGAAGATTGAGGTTGTTGGCGAAACGCCGAACCTCGCAGCGCGCCTGCAGACCGTAGCCTCTCCCGGCCATACCGTTGTTTCCTCGTCCGCGGCCGAGTTGCTCGGCGACGATTTCGTGCTCGTCGATCTGGGGCCGCAGTCGCTCAAGGGGTTCGCTTTGCCGCCGCGCGCCTACCAGATCGCCGAAATTCACCAGAAGGCGCGGTTTCAGCCCCGTTCCGCGAGCCATGTGATCCCGCTCGTCGGGCGCGACGCGGAAGCAGCCCTTCTCTGGTCGGCATGGCAGACGGCGCGGGGCGGCCACGGACAGGTGGTCGTGCTCGACGGGGAGGCCGGGATCGGCAAGACCCGGGTGATCCGGGAACTGACCGACCGGATCCACGCGGAACCCCATATCGGCATGCGCTATCACTGTTCGCCCTACTATCAGAACAGTGCTCTCAGGCCTTTGATCGCCCAACTGTCGGATGCCGCCGGGTTCGTGACCTCGGACGATGACGAGACGCGGGCGACGAAGCTGAATTCGCTCCTGAAGGTGACGGACGCCAACAGCGAGGAGGTCGCGCTGATCATGGAGATGCTGGCGCTTCCGATGTCCGGCGCTGCCGCGCCGTCGCCGGCAACGCCTTCGGAGAAACGTGACCGGCTGTTTTCGGCTCTGGCGGAGCAACTGACACGCCTCGCCAGGCGCATTCCCGTTCTTGCGATTGTCGAGGATGCGCACTGGATCGATCCGACGACGGCGGACTATCTCGATCTCATCGCCAACCTGGTCGCCCACGAACCGGTGCTCCTGATCATTACCGGCCGGCCCGATTATGTGCCTCCACAGGCATGGTGGCAGTTGGCTCACGTTCGCCATTGCACCCTTCGCGGGCTGGACGAGCGCGAAGCAAGGGAACTGGCGGACCGGGTGGCCGGTGGAACCCTGCCCGCCATCGTCTCGAACGAGATCGTCTTGCGAACGGACGGCGTGCCGCTTTTCGTGGAAGAGCTTGCCAAAACCCTGGTGGAAAGCGGCTGCGTGCGGCTTGTCGGAACGCGATATGAGACGGTCGGTGCGCTTCCCGAAGCGGGAATACCAGCCAGCCTGCAAGACAGTCTCACCGCGCGCCTCGACAGGTTGCCCGAGGCCAAGGCAGTCGCGCAGATCGCCGCAGCGCTTGGCCGGGAGTTCCGGTCGGACCACCTGTCGCTCGTGTCGATGCTGCCGCCGCGCCTGGTGCGCCGGGCGCTCTACCAGCTCGAAACCGCTGGCCTGGTTCTCGAGTGCGACCCGGCCGAAGACCAGAAGTACAGTTTCAAGCATTCGCTCATACAGAAGGCCGCCTATGAAAGCATGTTGCTGGCGGCACGGCGCCAGCTTCACGGCCGGATTGCCGAAGTGGTGATTTCCAAGTTTCCCGAGCAGGTCGCAACCGAGCCCGAAGTTGTCGCCGCACATCTGGCGATGTCGGACCGGCCGCAGGCATCGGCTGAGTACTGGCTGGCGGCGGGCCGCAATTCACTGCGAAGATCCGCCTATCCCGAGGCTGTCAGTCAGTTGCGTGAAGGCAAGAAGTGGATGTCCCTGAGCGAAGCCGGGCCGGAAACGCAGCGGCTCGAATTCGAACTTTGCCTGTGCCTCGGCCAGGCGTCCTATGTGGCAAGCGGGCCGGCGGCAACCGACACGATCAGCGCCTATTCGCGCGCGCTGGAGCTGATCGACACGGTCGGCGCGCGCCAGCAGCGCTTCGACCTGACCTACGGCATCTTCTCCGGCTATCACTTCGCCTCGAAATTCGGGCTGGCGCGGGAACCGGCGGAAAAGATGATGGAGATGGCGACCAAGGACGCCGACGCAGGCCACATGTGCCAGGCCCACAGGATGCTCGGCTACCTCAGCTTTTTTGGCGGGGACCTCGCGGATGCGCTCAGGCATTTCGAGGCGCTGGACGGCATGTACGACCCGGACCGGGATGGACAGATGGCGACACGCTACGGCGCTGACTGCCTTGTCGCCTCGCGCGCGTTTCGCTCCGTTGCGGTCGGCGCTCAGGGGAACGTCAGATTTGCGTCCAGTCTGACCGAAAAGAACCTTGCCTATGGCCGGCGGCTCAATCATCCGCCAACACTCGGCTGGGCCTATGCCGCCGCATGCTTCCTGAACTACTTTCTTGGCGATCCCGAGCGCACGCTCGATCTGGCGAGCGAGGGAAGGGAGTATTGCACCGAGCATGCGGTTCCCGTCTGGGGGCTTCACTGCGGCATATTCGAAGCCTGGGCTACGGCTGTGCTCAGGGGCGCGGCGCTCGTCAACGTCGACGACCTGCATGAAACCGTCGCGAACGCACGCTCGCGCACGTCTCTCGGCTTGCCCCTGTTTCGCTCGATCTTAGCGGAGGTGCGCGCACTCAACGGCGAGGCGGAGGCGGCGCTCGAGGAAAGCGGTGGGGCCCTGAGGGACCTCGTTTCCACCGCCCAGCATTTTTTCGCGCCGTCCGTTCATCTCGTTCGCGCCACATGCCTGCGCCAGCTCGGTCAGCGTTATCAGCAGGAGTGCGAAACCCATTTCGGCCTCTCGGTCGAAACGGCGCGAAGGATGGACGCACGCCTTCTGGAGCTTCGCGCCCATGCGGCTCTTGCCGCTGTCGGAGGCACGGCCTCGGCCACAACTGTGCGAGAGCTTTGCCGTCAAATTCCCGACAGGGCCGAACTCGATCGACTGAGGACCGCCTGGAGCCTGCTTCTGGAGGCTCAGGGCCGATCTCGCCCACGCTCGTCCTTCACAAGGCATCCGGAATAAAGCTTTCCGCGTGGCGTTGCCGCCTGCCCGGATGGCGTGTCATGTCCTTGTCATAGAGATATGACGTTTACTCATAATATTGCGCGATTTTTTCCAATCGATCATAGTTTCCCCAACAAGAGCCGACGGGCTGGAGAATCGCGGTAACGCGGTGCGGCCAGCCTCAGTACGGGGAACCCATGATCAAGTTCATTCTCAATCGTCTCGTGATGGCGATACCGACGATCGTCATCGTCTCGGTGGCCGTCTTCACGCTCATCCGCCTCATTCCTGGCGATCCGGCAGCGCTGATGCTCGGCGACATGGCCGAGCCGCAGCAGATCGCCGAGATGCGCACGACCCTCGGTCTCGACCGCAGCATACCGGAACAATTCGTCGTCTGGGCCGGCAACATCCTGTCGGGCGATTTCGGCACGTCGATCGTGACCGGCGAGCCGGTGCTGCATCTCGTGCTCACCCGCTTCATGGTGAGCGCCGAGATCGTCGTCATCGCCGTGTTTCTCGCAAGCCTCATTGCGGTGCCGGCCGGCGTCATCGCCGCCTGGCGGCAGAACAGCCTGACCGACCTTGCTCTGGTCGGCACGGCGACCGTGCTTCTGTCGATCCCGACCTTCTGGCTCGGCCTCCTGCTGCTGCTCGCCTTCGGCCTCAAGCTCGGCTGGCTGCCGGTGCTCGGCTACGTGCCGATCACCGAGAACTGGAAGGCCGGCCTTCTCTATCTGGTGCTGCCGGTCATGACGCTGGTCATCCACGAAATGGGCGTGATCATCCGCATGGCGCGCGCCTCCACCCTCGAAGTGCTGAGGCTAGACTACATCACCCATGCCCGCGCCAAGGGGCTCTCGGAAAGCGCCGTTCTCTGGCGCCATGCCTTCAAGAACGCCTTCGGCCCGACCTGGACGATGATCGGCCTGATCCTCGGCAACCTGCTTGGCGGCATCGCCGTCATCGAGACGGTGTTCACCATCCCCGGCCTGGGACGGCTGATGGTCGACGCGATCTTCCAGCGCGACTACCCGGTGATCCAGGGCTGCCTGCTGCTCGTCGCCTTCTCCTACGTCGTCGTCAACCTTGTGGTCGACCTTCTCTATCCTCTCTTCGATCCGCGGGTGGTGGCAGAATGAGAAAGCTCACCTTCAACGGCGTCATTGGCGGCGGCCTGATCGGCCTGCTCGTTCTCGTCGCCCTCATCGGTCTCCTGTGGACGCCCTATGACCCGATGGCGCTCGGTTTCACGTCGCGGCTCGCCGCTCCGGGTGCCGCCCATTGGCTCGGTACCGACGAGTTCGGTCGTGATGTCGCAAGCCGCCTGATGGTGGGCGCGCGCGCCAGCGTCTGGATCGGCTGCCTCACCGTCGCCTTCGCCGTCGTCTGCGGCACCTTCATCGGCATTGTCAGCGGCTATTCACGCGGCTGGGTCGATGGCGTGATCATGGCGATCAACAACGCGCTGCTCGCCTTTCCCGGCATCCTCCTGGCGCTCGGCCTGCTCGCCGTCTTCGGCGCAAACCAGTACGGCATCATCTTCGCGCTCGGCATCGCCTATACCCCGTCGATGGCCCGCGTGGTGCGCGGCGCCGTGCTGTCGCTGCGCGAACGCGAATTCATCGAGGCCTCTCGGGTGATGGGCAATGGCGAGATCTATACGATGCTGCGCCATATCCTGCCGAACTGCGTGGCGCCGATCACGGTGCTTGCGACCTCGATGTTCGGCTGGGCGATCCTGTCTGAAAGCGCTCTTTCCTTCCTCGGTCTCGGCGTGCCGCCACCGGCGCCCACCTGGGGCAACATGCTGGCTGCCGGCCGCCCCTTCATCGAACAGGCCGTCTGGCTCGGTTTCTTCCCGGGTCTCTGCATCGCGCTCACGCTTCTTGGCATCAATCTTCTGGGTGACGCGCTGCGCGACCGCCTCGACCCCCGCATGCGAGGCCTGAAATGACCGGCACCACTCTTCTCAGCGTTCATGGTCTTTCGCTTGCCGTGACCCATTCCGGCAACCAGGTGGTGAGGAACGTCAGCTTCGACGTCGCGCCCGGCGAGATCGTCGGCATCGTCGGAGAGAGCGGGTCTGGCAAGACGCTTGCCACCCGGGCGATCATAGGTCTCATCCCGCCGGCCGTCCGCCACGCCGGTGGCAGCATCCTCTACCGGGGCCGCGACGTGCTTGCCATGAAAGACCGCGACCTCCGGCAGCTTCGCGGCGGCGAGATCGGCGTCGTCTTCCAGGAGCCGATGACGTCGCTCAACCCGTCGATGACCATCGGCCGGCAGCTCGAGGAGGGCCTGATCCTCCACACCAAGATGTCGGTCGACGAGCGTCGTACGGCGATCCTCTCGATGCTGAAACGCGTCGGCATCCGCGAGCCCGAACGGGCGCTGACATCCTATCCGCACGAGTTCTCGGGCGGCATGCGCCAGCGCATCATGCTGGCGTCGGTGATGCTCCTGAAACCGGCCTTGCTGATTGCCGACGAGCCGACGACGGCGCTCGATGCGGTCGTGCAGCGCGATGTCATGGAACTGATGGTCGAGCTCACGCAGGCCGAGGGCACCGCGGTGCTTCTGATCAGCCACGACCTGCCGATGGTCGCCCGCTACACCAACCGTTTCGTGGTGATGGAAAAGGGCGTGGTGGTCGAGCAGGGGCTCACCGAAGACATCCTGCAGGCGCCGCAGCATCCCTATACCCGCAAGCTGCTGTCGTCGCTGCCCTACCGGGGCGCTGCCCGCGGGCTCGATTTGTCCCGCACGCCGATGGTCTCGGCCCGCAACATCGTCGTCGACTATCCCGGCCGCAAGGGGCTGTTTCGAAGACACGAACCGAAGCGGGCGCTGCATGGCGTCAGCGTCGACATCCATGTCGGCGAGGTGGTGGCGCTGGTCGGCGGCTCGGGCTCCGGCAAGACGACGCTCGGGCGCACGATTGCCGGCCTTGTCGCGCAGTCTGAAGGCGAGATCCTGTTCCAGGGGCGCGAGCGCAGCGCCGACTGGCGCGATTATCGGCTGAACTGCCAGATGGTGTTCCAGGACCCATACTCATCGCTCGATCCGCGCATGACCATCCAGGCGCTGGTCGAGGAAGCGCTGCGGCTGGTGCCGGATCTCGACACGCCGGCCAAGCGCCGCCGTGCGCTTGAAACCCTGGAAGAGGTCGGCCTCAGCACCGATTTCGCCAATCGCTATCCACATGAACTTTCCGGCGGCCAGCGCCAGCGTGTTGCGATTGCTCGCGCCATCGCCCGCCGGCCAAAATTCCTGATCGCCGACGAGCCGGTTTCGGCCCTCGACGTGACCGTTCGCGCGCAGGTGCTGGAGCTCTTCTCCAGCCTGCAGAAGCGCTACGGCTTCTCGTGCCTGTTCATCAGCCACGATCTCGGGGTGGTCGAGCAGGTGGCCGACCGCGTCATCGTCATGCAGGACGGCCGCATCGTCGAGGAGGGCGACCGCGACCGGATCTTCGACGCGCCGAAGGAAGCCTATACCCGCAAGCTGCTGTCGGCGATCCCGGCGCTCGATCTCAACCAGACCGGCGGCGTGACCCTCAAATGGCGGCTGGAGGCCTGAGATGATGAACGACCTAAAGTCCGGCGTTCTCGCTGCCGAACTCAACGCGATCGCAGATGCTCAAACCTTCATCACGCGCTTCCTCGTGCGCAACCTCGTGACCGGCGAAACCATCGGTCGCGGCGAGCGCGAGGAAACCCCGTCGGCCAGCACCCGCAAGACCTCGATCATGATGGCGGCGTTGAAGGCGGTGGCCGAGGGGCGGCTTAATCTCGACGAGCGCATCACCTATGAGGCGCGTTTCGCCGAGGAAGTGGCGAGCGGCATGTTCCGCTATCTGACGCCTGGCATCGTCATTTCGCTGCGCGACGCGATCGTCGGCATGATGGTGCTGAGCGACAATGTCTGCACCAAGATGGTGTTCGAGCGCCTGACGCTCGACGAGGTCGACGGATATTGCAAGGCGCTCGGCATGGCGGGAACGCACCACCGTTTCCTCATTCCGCCGCTGGCCCTGAAACCCGATCATTCGCTCGCCGACGTCACCACGACCACGGCCGCGGACCAGGTGATGCTGCTGGAACTCATCCTGGCGGCGCAGGACGACGCATCTGCGGCCGCCAGGCTCGGCGTTTCTGCCGAATTGGCCGCCTTTGCCTTGAAAACACTGAAGAACCAGGTGCTGCGCTACGGCATCCGCGCGCGGCTGCCCTTCGACACAGTGGTCGCCTGCAAGGGCGGTCGCGGCAAACGTGGCCGGATGGATGCTGGCGTCGTCTATCGCGACGGCAAGCCGCTCTACGCGATTGCTGCCTTTACCGACGGCGTGCCGGCGCTGATGCCCGACGGCACGCCCGGCTACACCATCGCGCTCGAAACCATCGGCAAGCTGTCGCAGGCCTGCTGGCGCGCCTTTTGAACCGACAACCAACAAAGAGAAAAGAGAGAGGAACCAATGAAAACCATACTTCTCGCCGGAACCATGCTGATGAGCGCGATCGCGCTTGGCCACGCCCGCGATCTGACTGTCGCCCAGAGTTCAGACATCCGCAGCAACGAGCCCGGCGTCAACCGCGACGGCAACACCGACTCGGTGATCTTCCACATTGTCGAGGGCCTGGTCGGCTACGCCGAAAACGGTGAAGTGAAGCCGCTGCTTGCCAAAAGCTTCGAGGTTTCGCCTGACGGCCTGACCTATAGCTTCAAGCTGCGCGACGACGTGAAGTTCCACAACGGCCAGGCGCTGACGGCCGAGGACGTGGTGTGGAACTGGAACCGCTACATGAAGCCGGAGACCAAGTGGACCTGCGCCGGCGACTTCGACGGCAGCAAGTCGATCAAGGTGACGAATGTTGCCGCCACGGACGCCGCGACCGTCACCATGAGCATCGAGAAGCCATCGGCGGTCTTCCTCGGCCTGATGGCGCGCCCGGAGTGCGGTTACACCGGCATCGTTTCCAAGGATTCCGTTGGCGCTGACGGCGCTTACGTTGCACCCATCGGCACCGGGCCGTTCAAGTGGGCGGAATGGAAGAAGGGCGAATATGTTCGGCTTGAAAAGAACGCCGACTACGCCTCGCCCGCCAATGACGGCAAGCCCGATGGCATGGTCGGTTCCAAGCGGCCGCTCGTCGACGGGATCAAGTTCATGGTCATCCCGGATGCCTCGACGGTGAAGACGGGTCTGCTTTCGGGCGCGCTCGACACCGCCGAAGTCTCGGCCGATCTCATCGCCGAGTTCAAGGACAGCGACACGATGCAGCTCATCGTCAAGCGCAACAATGGCAAGAACCTGCTCTATTTCCAGACCCGCGACAAGATTCTGAGCAACGTCAAGGTGCGCCGCGCCATGGCAGAGGCCCTCGATCTCGATCAGCTCGTCGCCGCCGCGTCCAACGGCACCGGCGAAGCCAACGCGTCGATGGTTTCGGCCGACTCGGTTTTCTACTCCGACGTCCAGAAGAAGAAGATCCCGATGGATCTGGAAAAGGCGAAGAAGGATCTCGCGGAAGCCGGCTACAACGGCGAGCCGATCACCATCATCGCCAACAAGCGTGGCAACGTGCCGAGCTTCCCGGCAGCGGTCATCGCCCAGGCGATGATGCAGCAGGTCGGCCTCAACGTGCAGATCGAGGTGCTCGACTACGCGACCCAGGTCGATCGCCGCCGTTCCGGCAACTACCAGGTCATCTCGCAGTCGGTCTCGCCGCGCCTCGACCCGGCGCTGATGTACAGCTTCTACGTCGGCAACAAGGACAAGAACGCGTCCTTGATGTGGGACAACCCGAAGGCGATCGAGCTGATGAAGGCGGCCTATGTCGAGGCCGACCAGGCCAAGCGCCAGGCGATCTTCGACGAGTTCCACCAACTGATGCTCGACGAGGTCCCCGGCATCTTCATGTACGACATGGTCGACATCTGGGGCGCCACCAAGAAGCTGCACGGCGAGCCGGTCTGGCAGTCGAACACCCGCCTCTGGGAAGTGACGCTCGACGACTGATCCGGCCCCAACCGCTGATTTGACAAAAGGGATGGCGGCGCTCCGCCGCCATCTTCACTCATCGACAGAAAAAAGCTGATGCGACCGCACACGCCGTCGCAAAAGGAAGATTCATGCCCAAGCCGTCCGCACTCTCCGCCCTTGTCGAGACCATCGAAGCCCTGAAGCCCGAATTCGCCGCGATGAGCGATGCGATCTGGGCGCATGCGGAATTGAGTTTTTACGAGGAGAAGTCGGCATCAACCCAGATCGCCATGCTCGAGAAGCATGGGTTCCGGGTGACGCGCGGGCTTGCGGAGATCGACACGGCCTTTGTCGGCGAGATGGGTGAGGGCGCTCCCGTCATCGCCTTTCTCGGCGAGTTTGATGCGCTGGCCGGTCTCAGCCAGATGGCAGGGATTGCCGAAGCACGGGCGGAGGTCGAGGGCGCGACGGGCCACGGCTGCGGCCACAATCTGCTCGGAACCGGATCGCTGCTCGCCGCCGTAGCACTCGCCCGCTACCTCAAGGACAACAGGCTCCCGGGCACCGTGCGCTACTATGGTTGCCCGGGCGAGGAGGGCGGCTCCGGCAAGACCTTCATGGCGCGCGCCGGCATTTTCTCCGATGTCGATACGGCGCTCACCTGGCATCCGGCGCCTTTCAATGGCGTGCGCTCGACCAACAACCTTGCCGTTCTCGAAATCTACTACCGCTTCAAGGGCGTCGCGGCGCACGCCTCGAACGGCGCGCATCTCGGCCGCAGCGCGCTCGACGCGCTGGAGCTGATGAATGTCGGCGTCAATTTCCTAAGGGAGCACATGCCGCAGGATTGCCGTGTGCACTATGCGATCACGGATGCCGGCGGCAAGGCGGCAAACGTGGTGCAGGCGCGCGCAGAGGCGCTCTATCTGGTGCGCGCGCCGCAAATGCCGGAGGCCCTAGCGCTGGCCGCCCGCATCGACAAGATCGCCAGGGGCGCTGCGATGATGACCGAGACGGAGGTCGAGATCGTCTTCGACCGCGCCGCGACCAACCTTCTGCCCAACATCGCGCTGGAAACGGCGATCCACGAGAACATGGTGGCCCTCGGCCCGGTGCCGTTCGACGAGGCGGATATCGCCTTTGCCGGTGAGATCCAGAAGACACTGACACCGGAGGCGATCGCAAGCAGCATCCGGCTCTACCAGATCAAGGGCGACGTCTTTGCCAACGGCCGCATGGACGGCTCGACAGGCTTGCATCTCGGCCTTCGCGATTTCGAGGGGCAGTCGCATTTCCGCGCCGGATCGACCGATGTCGGCGATGTCAGCTGGATCACGCCGACGGCGCAATGCTGGGCGCCGGCCTGGGCGATCGGGACTGCGCCGCACACCTGGCAGGTGGTGGCTCAGGGCAAGAGCCCGGCCGCCCACAAGGCCTTCGCCCATGCGGCCAAGTCGCTGGCGGCGACCGGCCTCGACCTGATTTTGAACCCCGATCTGCTGGAACGGGCAAAGGCCGAATGGCGCGAAAAGACCGAAGGCAAGCCCTACCAGTGCCCGATTCCGGATCATATCGGTCCGAAGATCTGATCGTCCTTCTCCGCACGACAAACGCCCGCGACACCCTCGCGGGCGTTTTTTTGTTTGCGTCGGAGTGCCGCTGCTTGTCTGGCAAACGCCGCCGATCGACCGGCCGACTCTTGACGCGAATCGCAAGGTCCGGCATCTCTGTTACGGAGTTTTTCGAATAAGTGCTGATTGGCCGTATTTGGATTAAATCTCTGTTAGTGCATCGCCGCAACGTTTCACCGCGATGCATGCAAGGAGTATGGCGAGATGACGATGACGGCAACCCAGGCAAGGCAGGACGCGGACGCCCAGACCCGCCGCCCCGCGGACGAAGCGATCGCGGCGGATGCCCGTGCGCTTTCAGAACAGCTGAAGGCCATGCGCGAGCGGTTGTTCCCGCCGACCGCGATGAAGACGCTGCGCAGCTTCACGTCAGGCGAGGCGGCCAAGCTGATCGGCGTTTCCGATGGTTATCTCAGGCAGTTGTCGCTCGCCGGCGAAGGCCCGCAGCCCGATACCGGGCTCGGCGGCCGCCGGTCCTATTCGCTCGCCGACATCAACGCGCTTCGCCGGCATCTTGCCGAGCAGGCGCTCGCCAAGGGCAATGCCGCCAAGGCGCGCAGCTATCTCAAGTGGCGTGACGCGCAAGCGGGCGAACACCTGCAGGTGATCTCCGTCACCAACTTCAAGGGCGGTTCCGGCAAGACCACGTCGTCGGTGCACATCGCACAGTATCTCGCCATGACCGGCCACCGG